>OBYR01000056.1_pt1 | contig 132093 bp, 101 predicted proteins | sample 1495491 | NCBI WGS metagenome assembly OBYR01 (sample SAMEA2580206, study PRJEB22360) | human gut metagenome | biome: human gut; feature: human-associated habitat; material: faeces | place: Denmark | collected 2008/2010 | reverse complement strand
TGAATTTTAAAAATTTAATTAATTGCATGAGGAGTACAAGGTAATAGTAGTAGATAAGAGTAATAAAGAGGAGTTGAATGAATTGGAGATTATTAGTTAATAGGTGTAATTTATTTGAGAATATTTTTTATGATTTGGAGGAACTAAAAGGATGGATTGAAATAACAATAGCCAGAATTTTTCTGGCTATTGTTATTTATAAAATATTTATTTCTGATAAGATCATATATTCAGGTCTTTCATAATTGCATCGATCTTATCGAGTGCTTCCGCCTGGGCTTTGTGGAAATCGTCCACGCTGTTCATCCGGGCACGGGCTTCGAAGTAGAATTTTATTTTAGGCTCGGTTCCGGAAGGACGAACAGATATTTTACAGCCGTCTTCCAGGAAGAATTGTAACACATCGCTGGTTGTGGGGAAATCCATCGGGGTGGATTTCCCGGTTACGAGGTCGGTCGCTTTCAGGTCGGCATAATCTTTTTTCACGATCACCTTGCTTCCATTCAATGTTTTGGGGGTATTGTGGCGGAAATTGTTCATCATGTCTTTAATTTCCTGAGAGCCGCTTAACCCTTTACGCACGATATAGATCATTTTCTCCTGGGAGAAACCGTATTCTGCGTATATCTCCTTTAAGATGGTGAAAAGCGATTTCCCCTGGTCTTTTGCCCAGGCTGCTATTTCCGCCATCAGGGACGTAGAAGAAACTCCGTCTTTGTCGCGGGTGAATGAACCGGGCATAAAACCGAACGATTCTTCTCCGGCTCCGATGTATCCCTCTGCTCCTTTTTTACGGATCATATCGGCAATCCATTTGAATCCGGTGTAGACGTCGTAACAAGGAATACCGTTTTTCTCTGCGATGTCTTTAATCAGTTCCGTGGTTACGATGGTTTTGATCGTATATTCGTTGCCTTTCAACAGGCCTAATTGTTTTTTACGAAGAATGATATACCAGGTGAAAATGATGTTGGTCTGGTTCCCGTTCAGCAGAATCCATTCTCCCCGGTCGTCCTTTACGGCGATACCGATACGGTCACCGTCCGGGTCGCAGGCCATGGCGAGGTCTGCATCGATTTCGCGGGCCTTGTCGAGAGCCATTTTGAATGCTGCCGGCTCTTCCGGGTTGGCGGAAGCCACTGTGGGAAAATCTCCGTCCGGGATCATTTGTTCCGGAACGGTGTTAATGTTCGTAAATCCCCAGTTCCGTAAAGATTCCGGCACTAATTTATAGGTAGTTCCGTGGAGCGGAGTGAATACGATCTTTAAATCGTGCTGGCGTTTGATGGCATCCGGGGAAAGGCTCAGGGTCTTTACCACATCGAGGAATTTTTTGTCGAAATCCTCTCCCAGTGATTTGATTTTCTCCGGTACGGCCGTGAATTTAATATCGGCGGCTTTCACTTTTTTAACTTCCTCGATCACATTTTTGTCGTGAGGTGGCACTAATTGTGAGCCATCGTTCCAGTAGGCTTTGTAACCGTTATATTCTTTGGGGTTGTGTGAGGCGGTAATAATCACGCCGCCGCAGCATCCCAGTTCCCGGATGGCGAAAGACATTTCCGGAGTGGGACGTAACGATTCGAAAAGATAAGCAGTAATTCCGTTGGCTGAGAATATGGCAGCCGTAGTTTCGGCAAAATAGCGCGAGTTATGACGGCAATCGTGGCCGATACATACCGATTTTTCCTGCTTGTCGGTGCACATTTTGTTGATATAGTTGGCAAAGCCTTGTGTGGCTGCCCCTACGGTATATATGTTCATCCGGTTACTACCCGCGCCCATGATTCCACGAAGCCCTCCCGTGCCAAATTCCAGATCATTATAGAAAGAGTCGATCAATTCGGTAGGGTCGGAAGCTTTCAGCATCCGTTCCACTTCGGATTGTGTTTCTTTGTCATAGGCATCGTTTAGCCAGGTTTCGGCTTTCGCTTTCGCCTTTTTTACAATTTCTGCATTATCCATAGTTTCTATTTAAAAATTATATATACAGTTACATGGTAGCCGGAAAGCTTGTCAATGGGCGAACTTTATTATCGGCAGTACATCTTCACAAAGTTAGAAAAATAAAAAAAGCCCCGCAATAGCAGAGCTTTTAATTATTCTAAAGATAAGATTATGATCTTTTTTCTTTGATTCTGGCTTTTTTACCGGTCAGTTCGCGGAAATAATAAATTCTTGATCTTCTTACTTTACCAACTTTGTTTACGTCGATCTGTTTGATAAACGGAGAAGCGCAAGGGAAAATTCTTTCCACACCTACGTTTCCGGACATTTTACGAACGGTGAAAGTTTTGGTTGTCCCGGTTCCTTTAATCTGGATCACAACTCCACGGAACACCTGGATACGTTCTTTGTTTCCTTCAATAATCTTATAGTGAACGCTGATGGTGTCACCGGTAGCAAATGAAGGATGCTCTACTGGGTTTTCAGCAGCAAATGACTGCTCTGCAACTTTAATTAAATCCATTATTCTACTTTTTTATAGTTTTCATTTATCGGATGCAGTATTACTACTGAGACTTTCGTGTAAGAGACTGCACACGTTCCAATCGGGTTGCAAATGTATGAAATATATTTTGAAATGCAAGTTATATTTCAAAAAAAGAGCAGGATAAACGTTTCTTGTTGTGTTTATCCTGCCCTGTGGCAAGGAACGGAATTATTCCGTAACCCTTAATTTATCTCCTGTTTTTTCGATGATTGTCCGTAGATACCATTCCGGGAGAGCCGGTTGTTCCACTTTGGGATTTTTTTCTCCGGGAACGGCTGTTTTGATATTGCCGTCCATATAGCGGGCAAAAAGATAACCGTAGAAATCACGCCAGGTGTCCACTAACTGGTTTCCGGTGTTGCATGAAAATTCGGTCAGGAAATCCACCGCCGCCTGCCGGTTTTGGGACAGCATTCCCGCAGCCCCTGCATCCACCATTTGTACGAATGACTGGTATTGGGTTTCCAGTGCTTTTTGTTTTTTCCGGATGTCCGGGTGAATCACGTTGTAGCGGGTGTATGCAAAGTTTGTTACCTGATTGAATACCCAGAATGCAGCTTTATTGGTAAACTCCATCATGCTTCCGTTGCCTACGGCGTAAGCCTGCGGAACTTTAGCGGAACAGGTGTACATGGGGAAATAAACGGTGCTGGCGGCATCGTCTACACCGAACCAGAGTATGCCGCCGATTTCGTTCGGCAGCCAGCTTCTGCTTTGTGATACGAAAGTAAATCCGGTTTGCTGGGTAGCGGTGGCGCGTTCGTGTACATATTCTTTATCATCGACTTTAAAAGTCATCGGCCGCCAACGGTAGGGACATTCATACGGTCCGGCTCCCGGGTCTTTGCTCATATCTAATTCCGTGCCTTCCAGATGGTCGCGCATGAAGTCCATCACTTCCAGCACGTCCACTTTGCGGTTAGGTTTTACCCATAAGGGCATCCGGTTGGTGGCATATCCTTTTTCATCACGTTTGATGCCTGTGCCTTTGGCGTATTCCCAATATTGTGCCATATCGGAATTAATGGCGTTGAAGAATGCCCATACCCGGATTTCACAAGCTCTCGCTCCGCTGAAATCCACCGGAGCATAGCTATCCGAAAAACTGAAATCGGCATTTTTACCGTCCTGCGGATAGAATCCCTTTTGTTTGGCAAAGGAGATAACATCTTTAGAATATATAGTGGTGATGTCCGGATTATATAATCTTTTCATATTATCGGAGGAAGTGGAGGTACGTCCTTCCAGCGGAAAGGTGGTGATTCTTGCCTGGTTGGCATGGGCGCATACATAGCCGTCGGGAACCATGCGGGCTACCCATACGGCTCCTTTTTCTCCTTCTCCTTTACCGATCATTTCCAGTATCCAGACTTCGTTCGGATCGCTGATCGAAAAGGATTCCCCTTCGCTGGCATAACCGTATTTAGCCACGAGGTCGGTCATGACCGCTATGGCTTCCCGCGCTGTTTTAGCGCGTTGCAGGGTGATGTAGATCAGGCTTCCGTAGTCGATGATCGCCCCTTCCTGGTGATGAAGTTCTGCCCGTCCGCCGAACGTGGTTTCTGCTATTGCCAACTGATGTTCGTTCATGTTGCCTACCACATTGTAGGTCTGGGCGGCTTGCGGGATTTTTCCCAAAAATTTTCCGCTATCCCAATCGTAGACATCCAGCATGGTTCCTGCCGGCCAGGTCCCTGCGGGCCAATGGTAAAGTTCTCCGTATAGTACGTGGGAGTCGGCTGAATAGGTGACCATTGTCGAGCCGTCTTTCGTGGTGGATTTCGTCAATAAAAAATTTGTACAGGCAGATGCCGTGGTGAAAGCTCCTATTGTCAGAAACAGGAGGGTGAAATAAAGTTTATTCATCTGTTGTTTTGATTAAAAGCCGGGAAAGAAGTTTTTTCCGTTTCTTCTCCGGTTGATTTTTAGCACTTGTGTTATGGATTCCGGGGAGCGGAACGATGTCACCTGATCCGGTCGAAGGATTTTAAAACCGTGATGTCCTTGACGATGCCACGTAAGGCTAACCAGGTGAAAATTACTCCGATCAGGGGAAATATGAAACTAAGGTTTGCGTTCCAGTCGGCAGACAGTTCGCCCGCCCGTCCTCTGAGTTGCATCCACACCAGGACAATCAGCCCTAATTGAAGGATGATATTCGCTACACTTAAACGCAGTTGCAGAAAAAGTGTGGGTTTTACCGATTTTGTATTTCCCTTGTGTACGAAAATCGTGCCGAACGCCAGTACTACGATTGCGATGGTCAGGATCATCGACATCCAGTTCCAGGTGATGAAAACGGGAATTTCTCCCATTTGTACCACTTTTGTGGTATAAAATTCGTAAGTGAAATTGTTGGGAACTGTCAGGCTTGCCACCGGCATGAAGAATAGCAGGGCGTTTACAATTGCCGTGCACAGCAAAAATAAAGATTGAATACGTTGGATAACCATGTGATGAAATAGATTAAGAAAATTTAGTGTGTTGAAATGAGGGAGGTTGTGAAGCTGTTGAGCTCACAACCTCCGGATGTTTTATTTTGTCAGCTGATTTAAAGTGTATTTGATTAGTTTTCCCATGTGTCCGTGGTAATCGGCAGAAGCATCCCCGTTCATCCGGTTGGCGATGATCAGGCAGATGGTAGCGGCGTGGTGTCCCAGCAGGTTGCAAAGCCCGGTAACGGCCGCGCTTTCCATTTCGTAGTTTGTCACTTTGTAGCCGTCGTAACGGAATTCCGTAATCCGGTCATTGATGCCCGGCATGGCCAGCGGCAGGCGCAAAACCCGTCCTTGCGGTCCGTAGAAACCTACGGCGGTGAGGGTCACTCCCTTGATTGTTTTACCTTCGGTATGTAAGCGGTCTACCAGTTCGGCAGAAGCGTTTACCACGTACGGGCGGGCTGCATTGGGTGTCCATTGACAATGGCGGATAAAAGCATCCTCGAAAGGTTTGTCGCAAATGCCTTCGTTGCCTTCGTAAAAGCGCAGTACTCCATCGCAACCGATGCTTTTTTCGGAAATGACGAATGAGTCCACCGGGATGTCTGCCTGCACGGAACCCGATGTGCCGATGCGGACAATGTTTAAAACTCGTCCTCCGGTCTTCACTTCTTTGGTTTTCAGGTCGATATTTGCCAGCGCATCGAGTTCATTGATCACGATGTCGATATTGTCCGGCCCGATTCCCGTGGAAATAACGGAAATACGGTGTTTGTTATAGGTTCCGGTGATGGTGTAAAATTCCCGGTTACTTTTTTTCAGTTCAATGTTGTCGAAATGAGCTGCAATGGTTTCTACACGTCCCGGATCGCCTACCAGAATCACATGGTCGGCAAGGTCTTCGGGCAGAAGGTGCAAGTGGAAAATACTGCCGTCATCGTTGATGATCAGCTCTGAAGCTTGTATGGTTGCCATAGTTTTAGATTTATAGTTCAATCTATCGTTTACGATAAAAAATCCCGGAAGTTTATTTATAGGGATTAAAAGCTCCCGGAATGTATTTCTTCGTGTAAAAATAAGCATGTTTGCTTACTTTTACAAAAAAGGAGGATAAAAAACACCCCGTCCTTTTAGGGACGGGGTGTCGTTATGGATTTACCGCTTTTATTTCGCGTAATTGATCGCGCGGGTTTCACGGATTACGGTCACTTTCACCTGTCCCGGATAGGTCATTTCGTCCTGAATCCGTTTGGCAATGTCGAAAGAAATCCGTTCTGCTTCGTTGTCGGATATTTTTTCGCTTCCAACCACCACGCGTAATTCACGTCCTGCCTGAATAGCATAGGTCTTTACCACTCCATTGTAAGAAAGGGCGAGGTCTTCCATATCTTTCAGACGTTTGATGTAGGATTCCACCACTTCGCGGCGTGCTCCCGGACGTGCTCCGGAAATCGCGTCACAAGCCTGTACGATAGGGGCGATGAGGGTGGTCATTTCTATTTCTTCGTGGTGAGCTCCGATAGCATTGCAGATGTCCGGTTTTTCCTTGTATTTTTCAGCTAACTGCATACCTAAGATTGCGTGCGGCAATTCCGGCTCGTCGTCGGGCACCTTACCTATATCGTGGAGTAGTCCGGCACGTTTTGCCTTTTTCACGTTCAAGCCCAGTTCGGCAGCCATGATTGCACATAAATTCGCTGTTTCACGGGCGTGTTGCAGCAGGTTTTGTCCGTAAGAAGAACGATATTTCATTTTACCGATCAGGCGAACCAATTCCGGGTGCAGGCCGTGTACGCCTAAGTCGATTGCCGTGCGTTTTCCGGTTTCGATAATCTCTTCTTCGATTTGTTTTTTCACTTTGTTTACCACTTCTTCAATACGGGCCGGGTGTATACGTCCGTCCGTTACCAATTGGTGTAATGCCAGACGGGCAATCTCGCGGCGTACAGGATCGAAGCCCGAAAGAACGATCGCTTCGGGGGTGTCGTCAACAATGATTTCAACTCCGGTGGCAGCTTCCAGTGCCCGGATATTTCTTCCTTCCCGTCCGATGATCCGTCCTTTGATTTCGTCGGAATCGATGTGGAATATGGAAACGGCGTTTTCGGTGGCTGTTTCTGTGGCAACTCTTTGAATGGTTTTGATTACCACTTTTTTAGCTTCCATGTTAGCGGTCATTTTGGCTTCTTCCATGATTTCGTTCACATAGGAAATCGCTTCTGCTTCCGCTTCTTCTTTCAGGGAGTTGATCAGTTTTTCTTTTGCCTGTTCGCCGGACATGCCTGAAATGGCTTCCAGTTGTTCGATCTGTTGTTTTTTTAATTTTTCAAGTTCCACCACTTTCTTTTCGATCAGTTCTTTCTGAACGTCGATATTGCTTTGCTGGCCTTGAATGTCTTTGCTTTTTCTCTGGATTTCTTCCAGTTTTCTTGAAATTTCCGATTCCTGCTGTTTCAGTTTGTTCTCTGCCACGATCAGTTTATTGTTCCGGGCTGTGGCTTGTTTTTCGTGTTCTGCCTTGATTTGCAGGAATTTTTCTTTCGCCTGTAAGATTTTGTCTTTTTTGATTACTTCCGCTTCCGCTTCCGCTTCTTTGATGATGTTTTGCGCCCTATGTTTCATGGCGATCCGCATCAGCACCCAGCCGATGACCCCACCGGCAAGCAAAGCTACTACGGTTGAAATTATTGTAGTTATCATATTTCAGAAATTAATTAATATATTAATACTATGTTATGTTTGTGATTTCTTCTCTATGGCCTGAAACTCATGCACACCTTGCTAAAGCATCGGTTTCCGGCAAATAAATTGATAAAACTTGAGAATTTTACGCATAAAAAAATCCCGCACTATTCCATTTAATAAAACCCCTGTATGACACGGGTAGGGCTGCCATTTGATTCAAACTTCCACCGTCCCGAAGGAACTCCGAAGAGTTGAGGCCTGTTTTTGGCAAATATAAGCGTACGCCCCAATTGTTTGAGTGTTGAGTTTTTCGCTTAAATTAGAAATAATGCGGGAATATCTGTATTCAAAGAACGCCTAAAAATAATACTTACTCTTTGATGAACTCATCAAGTTTTTGGTTTATTTGTTCTATTTCATCTAACTTTTGCTCAAGTTGCAACATTTTAATGGTGTATTGCAAAGATACAAAAGCTAAAAAATAATAAGGTTCCGGCTCTTTATTGCCAGTTTTATATGTTGAAACGCGCTCATTAATTTCCTTAGCGGCCCTTCTGATCACTTCTTCATCTTTTTCTGCGATGTTCAGGTTTAAAGGTATGTCGGCAATATTTAAATTAATGTTGCGTTTGTCAGCCATAATTAATTATTCAAAAGAGCAATACATTTGTCAATCTCCCGCACCAACTGGTTAATTCTCACTTTCGCTTCGTAACTGTTTCCGTCACTTCCCGAAATCGCATTAGCCACTTTGGTCCTTTTTAATTCTTCGCTTAATTCTTTGTTCTCCCTCTTCAGATTCTCAAGTTCAGACTGCAGGTCTTCCATCCTACCTTCCAACCCTTTTTTCTGTTCGAGTGAAGATATATATAGTTTTATTAATTTATCAATTTTAAAATTCAGCTCATTTATAATAGCATCGTGTCTTAGTGCCATAGCTTTATCTTTTCATGACAAAGATAAAATTTATTCTTTAAATTATCAATAGTGTTGGGTATATTTGCGCTTGAAATTTTATTTATTTGTCGTTATGCGAAACCGTTTGCTATTGGGATTTTTTCTTTTTTTTATACTTAATTGTTTGTGCTTGTTTTCATTAAGCGGGCAGGTACAGAAAACGATTGCTCCGATGTCGTGCCCGTTGATTTTAAGCGGTAATTTCGGGGAGTTGCGTGCCACCCATTTCCATTCGGGAATAGATATAAAAACCGGAGGGGTTACAGGGATTCCGGTGGTGTGTGTGAAGGACGGGCTGATAGCCCGGGTGAGGGTATCCCCGGTTGGCTATGGAAATGCGCTTTATGTGGAACATGCCGATGGTACGACCACCGTATACGGGCATCTGGAACGTTTTGTCCCCCGGATCGAACGGTTGGTGAGGGAGTTACAATACAGTCGTGAAAATTTTGTCCTGGATGAGGATTTTAAAGGATATGCCTTGCTGTTTGCGCAGGGCGACACCATTGCTTATAGTGGTAATTCCGGTTCTTCCGGAGGACCTCACCTGCATTTCGAGATCCGGGATTCGCAGACGGAAAAGGTGCTGAATCCCTTGAGCGTGTATAAAATCAGGGATGCGATTCCTCCGTTGGTGAAAAAAGTTTATATTTATCGTATATCCGATGCTGGATGTGTGGAACTTTTCAGGGAGATTCCGGTGAAATCACTGGGGACGGGACGTTATTCCGGGGGGCGGGTGACTGTGCCTGCGGGAAAAATCGGGATTGGTGTGTATGCCGAAGACCGGATGAACGATTCCGGGAATAAGTTGGGGATTTACAAAATGAGCCTCGCGGTGGCGGGAGATACGCTTTTCCGTTTGAAAATGGATGCCTGCAATTTTGGAGAATCGTGTTATATTAATGAGATCAAGGATTTTTACCGTTATAAAAAAAGGGAAACCGTTTACCGTTGTTTCGGCTGGTTTCAGAACAATGTGACAGGAGTAGAGAATTTTAACGGTGGCGTGTTTGAGATTCAGCAGGATAGCAGTTTGGCTTTGCAATTGGATCTGGCAGATATTAACGGAAACCGGACAAAAGTAAATCTGACCGTGAAGGGAGTTCTTGACCACCGTCCGGCGGTTTCGGCGGATAGCCTGTTGAGGTTCGATTGTACGTATCAGTTTTTTACACCGGAATGGGAATTGGAATTAAATCCCGGGATGTTACCGTGGTCGGTGAAGCAGGAATTTGCTACGGAAGTGGATAGCAGCGGTGAGGCGAGGACATTGGTACTGTCACGGGAAGAAGTGCCTTTGTTGGAAAAAGCGGATTTGTCGTTTGTCGGGAAATATGGGGAGAAAGCTCTGATTTGCGAGGTCGATGCACAGGGGCGGCTTTATGCGTTGGAAACCCGCCGGGAGGGGGACAGGCTTTCCGCTGCAATCGGTTATTTTAGCCGCTACCGGGTGGTGGAAGATACGGTTCCGCCTTCGGTGACTTTTCTGGGGATAACATCCGGTAGGCGGGTGTCGTTTAAGATCAGGGATCATTTGTCCGGGATCGGACAATACCGGGGAGAGGTGAACGGGAAATGGTGTTTGTTCGTATATGATGCGAAGAATGACCTGTTTTCTTGTAGTCTGGACGAACCCGTTTTCAAATCCGGTGAAACGCATGCGGTGAAAGTGCAGGTTTATGACCGGGTGGGGAATGGAACGGAACGTATTGTGAATGTGAAAAAGTAGGAGGTATACGTATGGAAAAGCATATCGATGAACTGTTGGAGGCCGGAAAGCGGGAGGAAGCCATCCGGGAATTGGAGGATTATATAAGGGAGTATCCGGATGAAAAACGATTGATGCAACTGGCCGAATTATTGTATGCGGCAGGCCGGATGACCGAGGCGCGCAATAAGTTTAATGCCGTGCTGCGCCTGAATGCCGGAAACCAGAAAGCCGATAATTATGTTAAGATGATCGACGGTATTCTGAATTATTATAATAAGGATCTTTTGAATCCTTAAAATAAAAAAGTTTTCTTTCAGAATATTTTGGAACACAATAGGATATGAATTATTATCTTTGCCCTCCACAAAGCTAAATAGTTCGTTTGGAGCAAGAGGATTTATATATAACGGATAACTTTTCATTTGGAGCGATTAAAAACGGGAATGCGAAAGAGTTTGAGGCTTTATTCCGGAAATATTACCCGTCGATGTGTGCTGTGGCGATGAAATTCGTACGCGATAAAGTGGTCGCGGAGGATTTGGTACAGGAAGCTTTTATCCGGCTGTGGACGAAGAGAGGGGAATATGAGGCGATCCCTAACTTGAAGACGTTTCTTTATGTGGCTGTGAAAAATCTTTGTTTCAATTATTTAAGAGATAAAAAAGAAACGATCGATTATGAGGCTGCCGGGCTTGAGAATCTGGAAGACCATTTTAAGAATTATTTGATTGAAGAAGAAACTTACCGGATGATTACGGAGGCGGTTCGGCAATTGCCCGCCCAGAGCGCCCGGATCATCACCTTGGCTTTGCAGGGAAAGCAAAACAAAGAAATTGCCGAAATGTTGGGAATTTCGGTGAATACGGTTAAAACATTGAAATATAAATCAATATCGTTGTTGCGGGAGTCCCTGAAAGGTTATTTCTGTATTCTGGCTATTATCTTATGCCAATAATTTTATAAAAAACTTATCTTTTATTCATCCTTTTATGGAGTTGTTGTGTTCTTTTAACAAGGCCGCAGGGATTGTCGTGCCTATTCGAAAAAAATGCTGTGAAGTATTTGTGCGTTTTCAGGCGTTGTTACAAGAATTATATAAAATAACCTATATTATTTATGGATGAATCTATCGTTAAAGTCGAACATTTATCTCACCGTTATAGTGTGCAGTGGGCTATTCAGGATATTAATTTTGAGATCAGGCAAAAGGGGGTATTAGGGTTGTTGGGCTCGAATGGAGCCGGAAAATCCACGACGATGAACATTATGTGCGGAGTGCTGAATCAGACGGAGGGAGAGGTGTATATCAACGGAATCAGTTTACGCGATAATCCGGTGGAAGCGAAAAGGCACATCGGTTTTTTACCTCAGAAACCGCCTTTGTATCCTGATTTGACGGTGGACGAATACCTGGTGTATTGTGCACAATTACGGTTGATGGAAAAGAAAAAGATTGGCAGGGCGGTGAAGATGGCCAAGGAAAAGTGCGGAATTTCCCATTTCAGCCACCGTTTGATCCGCAATCTTTCCGGCGGCTATCAGCAACGGGTGGGTATAGCCCAGGCGATTGTGCACAATCCGATGTTTGTGGTGCTGGACGAGCCGACTAACGGGCTCGACCCGAATCAGATTGTAGAAATCCGGCATTTAATCAAGGAGATTGCCGTGGACCGGGCGGTGATGCTTTCTACCCATATTCTTACTGAGGTACAGGCTACCTGTAATGAGATTAAAATGATCGAGCACGGGCATGTGGTGTTTTCGGGCACGATGGATGAGTTTAATAATTATATGGAGCCGAGCACTTTTGTGATGACACTTGAAAATCCTCCGGCCGTGAGCGAATTGGAAGCTATTCCCGGAATTATTGCTGTGGAGGGATTGACTGTGAACCGTTTTCGTATGCATTTCAACGCACAGCCCGATATTACCGGGCAGATGGCGGAGTTAAGTGTGGCAAAGGGATGGCAGTTGAGTGAGATTGTGCTGGAGCGCGATTCGCTGGATGCTATTTTTGCCCAGTTGTCAGGGAAAAGAATACAGAAATAATTTAAATCAAAAATATGAAGACGATATTTAGAATTGCGAAAACGGAATTGAGCACGTTGTTTTATTCTCCCGTCGCATGGCTGATTTTGGTGATTTTTGCTTTCCAAACCGGAATGGCTTTCAGCGATGTGTTCGGGGGACAATTGCGTTCCCAGGCGCTGGGGTATGGGTTGTGGGGGGTGACTTCTTCGGTTTATACCGGATGGATGGGTATTTTCACGGGAATGCTGAAGAATCTTTACCTCTATATTCCGCTTTTGACGATGGGGTTGATGAGCCGGGAGTTTAGTAGCGGGTCGATCAAATTATTGTATTCTTCTCCGGTGACCAATCGGCAGATTATATGGGGGAAATATTTTTCCATGATGATCTATAACCTGATACTGATTGGTATTTTGATGCTGACCGTTGTTCTGTGTCTGTTTACGGTGAAAGATATGGACGTGCCTTTGGTGCTGACCGGATTGCTGGGGATTTATTTGGTGATTTGTGCGTATGCGGCGATCGGCCTGTTTATGTCGAGCCTCACTTCTTATCAGGTGGTGGCTGCCGTGGGGACGTTGGCGGTGCTGGCCGTGTTGAATTATATCGGGGATGTGGGGCAGGATATTGCTTTTGTCCGGGATATTACTTACTGGTTGTCTATTTCCGGACGTTCTTATCAGTTTATCGAGGGGATGATTTGCAGCGAGGATGTGGTTTATTTTCTGGTTGTGATTTTGTTGTTTATCGGCTTGTCGGTGTTGAAATTGCAGGCCGAAAGGCAAAAATGTTCTTGGGCGAAAACCTGGGGGCGTTATGGAGGTATTGTTGCGCTTGCCCTGCTGGTGGGGTATTGCAGTTCCCGTCCGAAACTGATGTTTTATTACGATGCAACGGCTACCAAATCGAACACTTTGACGGCTACCAGTCAGGACGTGATGAAAAATCTGGACGGAGGATTGAAGATCACCACTTATGTTAATTTGTTAGACCCTGATTATGGCAGCGGCTTACCCAGCCAGGTGAAATCGGATTTCGGTCGCTTTAAACAATATGTGCGCTTTAAGCCGGAAATCGAGATGGAGTATGTGTACTATTACGATAAAGCGGATAACGAATCGCTGGACGACCGTTTCGAAGGGTTGAGCGACAAGGAGAAGGCGGAAAAGTTGTGTAAGATATTAAATATAGATTTTAAATTGCTTTTGTCGCCGGAGGAGATTAAAAAAGTGATCGATTTATCACCGGAAGGAAATCGTTTTGTGCGGGTGCTGGAAAGGGAAAACGGGCAAAAGAGTTTTCTGCGCCTTTATGACGATAATCAGAAGCATCCTTCGGAAGCGGAGATTTCCGCAGCCCTGAAACGTTTTATCGTGAAGTCGCCCCGGGTGGCTTTTCTTACCGGGCATGAAGAACGGGATATTCAGAAAACGGGCGACCGGGATTATAATCGTTTTGCCGAAAGTATTTATTTCCGCTACTCTCTCATTAATCAGGGATTCGATGTGATTACGCTTTCGCTTGCCGAAGAAAATATTCCGGAAGATGTGGATATTATCGTTATTGCCGAAATGAAACAGGCGCTTTCGCCGGAGGAGGAACAGAAATTGAACCAGTATATCGACCGGGGAGGGAACTTGTTTATTTTGGGAGATACGAAACGGCAGGAGGTGATGAATCCTTTGGTGGAAAAATTCGGAGTCCGTTTTATGCCGGGCACTTTGGTGCAACCGAGCGAGGAGTTTATCTCTTCGCTGATTGTGGGAAATATTACGGAAAAAGTTGCTCGGGAGCAGCCTGTTTATTATCGTCCTTTCCTTTACGGGTATAAGATTGTGATGCCGGGAGCCGTGGGGTTGGAATTCGATCCGTCTAAAGGATTTGCGATGTATCCGGTGGTTCAGACCAATGAGAAAGGATGCTGGGATGAACGGGAAACGACCGATTTCCTCGATGGAAAAGTGGAACTGAATCCGGAGGCCGGGGAAGTGGAGATGGCGATCCCTACGGTTGTGGCGCTGAGCCGGAAAGTGGGAGATAAGGAGCAGCGGATCGTCGTGTCCGGGGATGCGGACTGTGTCAGCAACGGAGAGCTGGACAAAGGCAGAAACGGTATCCGGGCATCTAATTTCACGTTGATTACGGGAACCTTCAAATGGTTGTCATACGGGGAATATCCGTTGGATACCAGCCGTCCGGAGCCTTCCGACAATAAAATCTACCTGGGACGGAGTGCCCGGAGCTGGGTTAAGTTCACTTATATGGGTGTTGTGCCGTTCCTGCTGGCTTTGACGGGAATTATTATTTATGTGAGGAGGAAAGGAAGATAAACGGGTGCAATTTTAAAGAATAATCGAATTATGGAAGAATCAGTAGTAAAAGTGGAGCACCTTTCTCATCGTTACAGCGTGGAATGGGCTATTCGCGATATTAATTTTGAAGTTCGTAAAAAAGGAGTTCTCGGTTTGCTGGGATCGAACGGAGCCGGGAAGTCTACGACAATGAATATTATTTGCGGAGTGTTGAATCAGACGGAGGGGGAAGTTTATATCAACGGCATCAGTTTGCGGAAAAATCCGGTGGAAGCCAAAAGATATATCGGTTTCCTGCCTCAGAAACCACCTTTGTATCCCGACCTGACCGTGGAGGAATATTTGACGTATTGTGCCAATTTACGGTTGATGGAAAAAGACAAGATCGGCGATGCCGTGAATGCTGCTTTGGACAGGTGCGGAATTTTGCATTTCCGGAAAAGGCTTTTGCGGAATCTTTCCGGTGGTTACCAGCAGCGTGCCGGGATTGCGCAGGCGATTGTGCATAATCCCCGTTTTGTGGTGCTGGACGAGCCGACCAACGGGCTTGACCCGAATCAGATTGTGGAGATCAGGAATTTGGTGAAAGAAATTGCCGAAGATCATTCGGTGATGCTTTCTACCCATATTCTGCCGGAAGTCCAGGCTACCTGCCACGACATCAAGATGATCGAGCACGGGCATGTGGTGTTTTCGGGTACGATGGACGATTTTAATAATTATATCGCTCCGGCGGCTTTCGTGGTGACTTTGGAGAATGCCCCTGCTGTGGAGGTTTTGGAAAAGCTGGAAGGGATTGCCGGAGTGGAAGTGCTGGGGGATCACCGTTTCAGGATGCGTTTCACCACTACGCCCGATATTACCGAACGGATGGTGGAACAGAGTGTAGCCAACGGATGGCAATTGAAAGAAATTCAGCTTGAAAGAGGATCACTGGATGAGGTGTTTGCCCAGTTGTCCGGGAAAAAAGTGCGTAAATAATTTTATTAAACCGATCGTATGAAGACAATATTAAAAATAGCAAAGGCGGAATTGAGCACTTTATTTTATTCCCCTATTGCCTGGCTTATTTTAATCATTTTTGCTTTTCAGGCAGGGCTTAATTTCTCGGATGGAGTAGCGAACATGGTGCGTTATCAGTCGCTGGGATATAATCCCACGAATATTACCGGACGTTTGTTGCTGGGATATAGCGGGGTGTTCGGCCGGATGCAGGATAATTTATACCTCTATATCCCTTTACTTACGATGGGGTTGATGAGCCGGGAATTTAGCAGCGGATCGATTAAATTGCTGTATTCTTCCCCGGTAACGAATTCTCAAATCATCCTTGGGAAGTATTTTTCCATGCTGGTGTATGGATTGGCGTTGGTGGGCGTGTTGGTGTTGTGTTTTATTTTCAGTGCCTGTGTGGTTAAATCGTTCGATTTCCCTTTTGCCCTGACCGGGTTGCTGGGAATTTATTTGCTGATTTGTGCTTATGCGGCTATCGGGCTGTTTATGTCCACGCTGACTTCTTATCAGGTGGTGGCAGCCGTAGGTACGCTGACCTTGCTGGCGGTGCTGAATTTTATCGGCGGAGTGGGACAGGATATTGCTTTTGTGCGGGATGTGACTTATTGGCTGTCGATTGCCGGGCGTTCCGATACGTTGCTGGCCGGGATGGTTTGCAGTGAAGATGTTTTGTATTTTATCATCGTGGTGGTGCTGTTCATTTCGCTTTCTGTTTTGAGGTTGCGTTTTGCCCGGACTTCTGTGTCCTGGGTTTCTAAAATTGCCAGTTATTGCGTGGTGGTGTGTGCCGCTTTGCTCATCGGTTACCTGAGCGCCCTCCCTCAATTGATGGGCTATTATGATGCCACGGCTACTAAGGTAAATACCCTGACCCCGAATAGCCTTGAAGTGATGAAGAAATTGGACGGGGGACTCACGATTACGACTTATGTGAACCTGTTGGATGAAAATTACGGGAAAGGGATGCCGGATCACGTGAATTACGATATGCGGCAGTTTGAAAAATATGTGCGCTTTAAGCCGGAGACCAAAATGCGCTATGTGTATTACTACGATAAGACGTCCAATTCGTCTTTGTATAACCAGTTTCCCGGCTTAACCGATAAGGAGATAGCGATGAAGATGTGCGATATTATGGATTTGAATCCGGATATGTTTCTGTCGCCCGAAGAAATAAAGAAAGAGATCGACCTGACCTCCGAGGGTAACCGTTTTGTACGTCAGGTAAAACGGGAGAATGGGCAGACCGCCTTTTTACGGATTTTCGACGATAATATGCGTGATCCGCGTGAAAGCGAGATTACGGCAACCTTGAAACGCATGGTTGTGAAGGCCCCGAAGGTAGCTTTCCTGACCGGACACGGGGAACGTGATATTTATAAAACCGGAGACCGGGATTATGCCGCTTTTGCTCAAAATTTGAGTTTCCGCTATTCGCTGGTGAATCAGGGATTTGATGTAACAACGGTTTCTTTGTGCGATTCTGCGGAGATTCCGGCTGATTTGGATATTATCGTGATTGCCGATATGAAAGAACCGATGTCGCCTGCGGAACTTGAAAAACTGAACCGTTATATCGACCGGGGCGGGAATTTGATTGTTGCTGCCGAACCGCGTCGGCAAGAGGCGATGAATCCGGTAGTGGAAAAGCTCGGTGTGCGTTTTATGCCGGGAACTGTGGTGCAGCCCACTCCGGATTATGTGGCCGATCTGGTGGTTAGCCAGGTGACGAAAGAAGCTGCGGAAGCTATTCCGGCTTACGGAAGCCTGTTCCGTAACGACTATCATATCATTATGCCGGGAGCGGTGGGTTTGGCTTATACGGAAGACAAGGGTTTTAAAGTGATGCCAATGCTGGTGACCCGCGATTCCGGAGCATGGAATGAATTACAGACAACCGATTTTATTGACGATAAGCCTGTGATTAATCCCGAAACGGGAGAGGTGGAACAACAATTGCCTTTGATGCTGTCGCTAACCCGGACGGTGGGCGATAAAGAACAGCGTATTTTGATATTGGGGGATGCGGATTGTATCAGCAATGGAGAGCTGATGACAGAACGCTATGCCTTGAACGGTTCTAATTTTTCTTTAATTACGGAATCTTTCCGTTCTTTGTCGTACGGAGAATTTCCGGTGGATACTAATCGTCCCCGCCCGGTGGATAATAAGTTATATGTGGAGCAGGGAGGCTTGATTTGGGTGAAAGTGTTGTTTATGGGAATTATCCCTGCAGGCTTACTGGCGATGGGTGTTTTGTTGTGGATGAAGCGTAGGAAGAATTGAAAAATGATTATCCGATTCATCCTTTTTTATATTTGTTGTGTTCTTTTAGAAGAACGTGGTGTAAAAATCTAAGCCTATGGCAGATTTGTTAAAAGAATATGAAATAGCCAAACTTTTGGCTAAAGAACTGACCGGTACACTCTCGCCGGAAGAGGAGTGTGTGCTGAAGGAATGGCAAGAACAGCATCCGGAGTGTTACCACACGGTGCTGGATGCTGAAAATCTGAAAGCCCGGGAGGAGTTTGTCGGGTCGCTCCGGGTGGATGAAGCATGGGAAAAAGTGAAGCGGGGGGCTGCCGTTCCATCTGTCCGGCGTTTGAACACTTTCCGCTGGATGGCTGTGGCTGCTTCGGTGGTTTTGTGTCTGGGAGCCGGGATTTGGTGGTTCTGGGGAGGACGTGCCGTTCAGCAAGTGTCCCCGCAGTTGGCTACCGTGATTGAAGTGGGTTCTTCGAAGGCGTTGTTGATTACCCCTGAAGGCAGGGAGATTGCATTACAGGACAGCACTGTTCAGCAAATCGAGCTGGAAGGTGGAATCACGGCGGTGAACGATGGTAAGAAGGTGGTGTATTCCGATCATTCCTCTTCCGGGGATGGCGGTGAAACAGCTTTGAAATATAATACGATCCGGGTTCCGAAAGGCGGTGAATATGAATTGCTTTTGTCGGACCGGACTAAAGTGATGCTGAATTCGGAAACGGAACTTCGTTTTCCGGTTTCTTTCGGTAAGGATAAACGGGATGTATTCCTGAAAGGAGAGGCTTTTTTCACGGTGACGAAAGACACGGTGCGTCCTTTCATCGTGCATGTTTCCGACCGGATTTCCGTGAAGGTGCTGGGAACGGAATTTAATGTAAAGGCTTATCCGGATGAAGTCCGGATAGAGGCTACCCTAAACCGGGGAGCTGTAAGCGTTTCCAATAAGGTTGATTCTGTGGTGTTGCGTCCCGACCAGCAGGCGGTATATGACAAAGCAGAACAGAAACTTTCAACCCGGGAAGTGGTGGCAGAAAGATATTCCGGTTGGAAAGACGGAAAATTTAGTTTTGAAAATGCGACTTTGGAGTCGATCATGGTGCGTTTGGGGCGGTGGTACGACATTCAGGTGGTGTATCAGAATCCCGAAGCTAAAAAGTATCATTTCACAGGCGACCTGGAACGCTATGAGCATTTCGATAAAGCGCTGAATATGCTGGAGAAAGCAACGAACGTACGTTTTAAAATCGATAGGAATAATGTGATCGTAAGCGTGGACAGGAAATCACATTGATACATAGAACACACACAATACAATACATAATTTACTACCTTATAATATATAATTTTAAATGAGTGAGAATATGAAAAAGAAATGCGGGATGTTTTTTAAACATGGCATTTTGTTGTTGTTTATGTCCCTGTTTACGATGCAGGTGTCGGCGGTGGCGCAGGTGAATGTCACTGTGAATTTGCGGAATGCGACGATTGAGGAAATTATTAACGATGTACGGAAGGAAACCGATTTCCGCTTCCTCTATCATGTGGAGGAAGTGAATAAATACGGCAGGCGGGATATTCAGGTGAAGGATGCAGGTATTCATGAGCTGTTGCAGGAATTGCTGGCGGGAACTGATTTGTCGTATACCGTTGAAAACGATGTGGTGATTATTACTCCGAAGGCTCAACAACAAAAAGTGGAGGTGAAAACCAGGATGTTAAGCGGAAAAGTGATAGACGAGCACGGCAATCCCCTGCCGGGTGTGACGATCCTTTTAAAAGGGACGCGCCTGGGAATGACGACAAGCGTCGACGGAGAGTTTTCTTTGGAAGTTCCCGTAGTGGATTCGCTGGTGGTGTCTGTTTCTTTTATCGGTATGCAGACCCGGGAACTTCGGTTTAATAAAAATTCTAAGACCGAGGGACTGGAAGTGAAGATGAAAGAAGAAGCCCAGCAGATGGATGAAGTGGTAGTGACCGGGTTTGCAAATATTAAAAAGGAGAGTTTTACGGGAAACTCTGTAACGATAAAGCAAGACGAATTGTTGAGCGTTTCGAAAACCAATGCTATCAAAGCAATTCAGGCGTTCGACCCTTCTTTCCGTATCCAGGAAAATAATTTGTGGGGATCTGACCCGAATGCTCTGCCTGAGGTGTATATCCGGGGAAAATCGGGAATCGGGGTGAAAGAGCTGGACCCGGGGCGGAATAATATGTCGAAATCTTCTTTGAAAGACAATCCGAACTTGCCTACTTTCATTATGGATGGTTTTGAGATCAGCGTGACGAAGTTGTACGATTTCGATCCTTCGAGAATCGAAAGTATCACTATTTTGAAAGATGCGGCTGCGACTGCTCTATACGGTTCGCGTGCAGCCAATGGTGTTGTGGTGATTACAACCGTAGCCCCGAAGCCCGGAAAGTTGAATGTGGCGTATAGTATGACCGGGGAAGTTTCTATGCCTGACCTGTCGGATTATAATTTGCTGAATGCGGAAGAGAAATTGGAAGTGGAAAGGTTGGCTAAGGTATACGAGGCGGATGACGATATGGACCAATACCAGCTTATGAACGAATATTATGGAAAATTATTCAATGTTCAGCGGGGTGTGAATACGTATTGGTTGTCGAAGCCTTTGCATACGGTGTTCAATCATAAACATAGTTTATATGTGGATGGTGGAAGCGAGGCATTGCGTTTCGGCGTAAATATGTCGTATAACGCCAACAACGGAGTGATGAAAGGTTCTTTTCGGGATAACTACGAATTGGGTGTGTATATCGACTACCGTTTTAAATCTTTGCAGGTGCGTAACCATGTGACTTATAATGTGACAAAATCGGAGGAATCGCCTTATGGCACATTCTCGGATTATGCATCGAAACAGCCGTATGATGAATATATGGATGAAGACGGTAATTATCTGGAGGAATTGGAGGACTGGCACAGCGTGCTTAAAAAATATCTGGCAAACCCTTTGTATGAAGCCACATTGAATAGTTTCGATAAAACGACGCTGGAGGAATTGAAAAATAACCTGAGTGTCTTGTGGAAAATGACCGGAAGCCTGCAATTGAAAGGTTCTTTCAGTATAACCCGCCACACCGAGGACGGACGGAATTTTATCGACCCCTTGTCCAAAAAGAATTCAAAGCCGTTGAGTGTGATTAATTTGTCGTCCGGAGAATTGCGCACGAATATGGGAAATTCTACTGCCTGGGATTTGCAGGGAACTTTGTCGTATAATAAGTATATCGAACGTCATAACATCAACTTTTCGGCGGGAGTGAACGCCATGTCGGATAAAGAAGAGGCTACTTCGGCATATTACAGGGGATTTCCCTCCGGCGTGCTGAATTCACCGAACTATGCTCAGGAAATTGTAGAAAAGCCTGCTAAAACAGAAAGTTCTTCCCGCTTATTCGGTGTGACGGCTTTATTGAATTACAGTTTCGATAATATTTATCTGTTCGATGCTTCTATGCGTTTGGACGGTTCTTCCAAATTCGGGACGGATAATAAGTTTGCTCCGTTCTGGTCGGTGGGAGCCGGATTGAATCTGCATAATTATAATTTTATGAAAAATATCGGTTTCATCGATTTGCTGAAGATCAGGGGAAGCTATGGACAAACCGGAAAAGTGAATTTTGAAGCCTATGCCGCTAAGACTACTTATGTGATCTTGTCTGACCAATGGTATAAAACCGGGTATGGCGCAACTTTGCAGGCTTTGGGAAATAAAAAATTGTCGTGGGAAACCACCAATGCACTGGATTTCGGTGTCGAAACCCGTATGTGGAATGGTTTGTTGTATGTGAAAGCAAGCTATTATAATAAACGGACTGTCGATCTGATCAACGATGTGACGATTCCCAGTTCTACGGGATTCACAACTTATATCGACAATATCGGGGAAGTTGAAAATAAAGGGTTTGAGCTGGATTTCAGGAGTGAGCTGATTAAAAGGCAGAATTTGTATTTAGCCGTATTTGCAAATTTGGCGCACAATAAGAATAAAATTTTGAAAGTGGCTGAAAGTCTTAAAGCGTATAATGATTTGGTGGATGATTTTTTCGAAGATCCCTACAAAACGGTGGAAGGCCGCCGGGACGAGCCGCATACGAAATATGTGGAAGGTGGTTCTATGAATTCAATCTGGGGAATGCAGTCGCTGGGAATCGACCCGGCAACAGGCGACGAGGTGTTTGTCAGGAAAAACGGTGCTTTGTCTAAGACCTGGAAATCTTCGGAACAGGTGGTGATAGGAAATACTGAGCCTAAGGCGCAGGGAGCCTTCGGGATGAATATGACTTACCGTAACTTTAGTCTTTACGCAACTTTTATGTATCAGTTCGGCGGACAACAGTATAATTCTACGCTGGTGAGCAAGGTGGAAAATGCGGACATATATGATAGCAACGTAGACCGCCGGGTATTGACCGACCGCTGGACAAAGCCGGGGGATGTTGCAAAATATAAGAAGCTGACCAACGGTGTCGAGAATATAGAGACTACGAATCCGACTTCCCGTTTCGTACAGGATTACAATTGGCTTTCTTTGAATTCGATCACATTAGGGTATGATTTCAGACAGCCGTGGATCGAAAAATTGGGATTGAGCATGTTGCGTTTCGAAGTCGGGGCGAACGAATTGTTCCGTTGGTCGTCGGTAGAGCAGGAACGCGGATTGAGTTACCCGTTTGCCAGAAGTATGAATTTCTCACTAAAAGCGAATTTTTAAGACATGAATGCGAAAATATATAAATTGATATTTATAGGGGTGGCGATGTTTGCTTTGAGCGGTTGCAACCAATGGTTGGACATAGACCCCGAAGACAGTACGACCGAGGATGAGTTGTTCGAAACCGGACAGGGATACCGGAATGCGTTGAACGGTGTGTATACACAAATGGCGACACAGGAAATGTATGGACGGGAAATGGAATGGGGATTAGTGGATGTGGCAGCCCAGTATTATCTTACCGGACGTAGCAATATGTCGAGTAGCGGGGCTTACGCACAATTGGCTACGAAATACAATTACCAGGAAAAAAAGGTGAAGAATAAAATCGAGAAAATCTGGTCGCTTGCTTATAATAGCATTGCCAATTGCAATAACTTGCTGAGCCGGATTGAGGGCGAAACACCTTCTAAATTTGCCGGGAAAAAGCTGGAACAGGATATGATTCATGGTGAGGCGCTGGCCTTGAGGGCTCTGTTGCATTTCGACATGTTGCGTCTGTTTGCTCCGGCTCCGGTTAAGGACGACGGGAGAGCCTATATTCCTTATTTTGAAAAATATCCCTCTCTTTTTGAGGCCAAACAGCCTGTAACCGAAATTCTAAGCCGGATTCGCCGGGATTTGGAAACGGCAAAAACATTGGTCGCTCCGTTTGATACGCTTGAGTCACATAAGATGTGGAATTCTGTAATATATCGTTTCGAAGCTAACGGAGGGGAACGTTCGGAATGGTTGACCGACGATCTGTTTTACGCTTATCGCGGCTACCGCCTGAATTATTATGCTATATGTGGTTTGCTGGCCAGAGTATATAACTATTCGGGAATGCACCAGGAAGCTTATGAAGAGACTTTGAAGGTGATAGGCATGGGGTATCAGGATGTTTCTTATTTCACGTTTACGTCCGGTATAAATATCAACGAAGGTAACCGTAAATTGTATGATGATTTGCTTTTTGCCCTTTCAAATGAAAAATTGTTTGATATTTACGATGCGGTGAATGGGTATGAGTTGAACGATGGAATTTCTTTTAACCTGAGCGGATATGACAATATGTTTGACGATAATTCCGATTACCGTCAGAAATACCTGACCGAAAAGACAGGCGGTAAAGCCTATTGCAATAAATACCTGCGGCCTAATGGCGGTAAATTATTGACCTATGCACAGGATATGATCCCGATGATCCGGTTAAGTGAATTGTATTATATACAGGCGGAATATTTTTTCCGTTACGGAACTTTGGATCAGGTGAAACAGGCGTTGGATGCCGTGAGGATGGGACGTGGCTGCACGATAGGAAAATTGAATATTACGGATGAGGATTCTTTTAACAAGGAATTGCTGAAAGAAGCGAAACGCGAGTTTATGGGTGAGGGACAGTTGTTTTATTATTATAAAAAACTGGGCATCCGTCCGTCTGCCAATATGACTTCCGACGATAAATTTATCTTTCCGTTGCCGGATAATGAAACTGTTAAATAACCGTGTAGAAGTGAGTGCTATGAAATATATAGGAATTATATTATTATTTTTCGCATTAGGAGCTTGTAATAAGCATGATATAGAAACTTATGACGTTGATTCGAGATTTCTCTACATTCCGAATGAAGAGGGGATCGATACGCTGTTTATTTCGTTTTCCCATCATTTGGGAACAGATGAATATGCCGTGCCTTTTGAGGTGTGGATGATAGGAGATCGTTGCGACCGTGACCTGACTTATAAGGTAGGGATTGTGGATTCTCTGACGACAGCTCTACCCGAAGATTATGCGTTGCCGGAAAGGATATTTATGCCCGCAGGCCAGTTGATAGATACGTTGTGGGTGACTTTGAAGAAAAGCGAGAAATTGAAAACACAGACCTTGAAACTCATGTTGAAAATAGAGGACAATGAGAATTTCAGGGTGGGTTATGCCAATGCCCTGACTGCAAAAATCACTTATAATGACCAGATGAGTAAGCCGTTATGGTGGGACGACGATATGACGAACAACTTCCTCGGTGCTTATTCTGATAAAAAGTATACGGAATTTTTCAAGTGTACCGGAGTGAGCGACCTGACCGGAATGTCTGCCTGGGAAAAACGTAAACTCGTGCTGGAATTCAGGGAATATATTGAAAAGAATAATATTACGGAGGAAAACGGTGATCCGATGACCGTTGTGGCTTATTAAAATAAAGGAACGATGAAAATACAGGCTATATTATTTTTCTTATTGGCGGGAGTGGTTCTTTCCGGCTGCTATAAGGATAAAGGAAATTATAATTACAAAAAGCTTACCCGGATAGAGGTCAGTGATTTTTCAAATGTCGAGTCGGTGACGATCGGCGATACCGTTAGAGTTGTGCCCCGTTTTGTTTATTCGACGAACGATACGGTGATGAACCTGAAATATGAATGGACTTTTGCAGGAAAGGTTATCAGTACGGAACGCAATTTGGAGTATGTAACCGATACCGTTGCCAAAGGGAATTGTATCTTGGTGGTGGAGGATGTGGATAATGAGGTGTTTTTTACCAAAGATTTTTACCTGACGGTGGGATATAAGTATGAAAAACAGGGATTTTTGGTGTTGGCGGAGAAAAACGGTAGTTCAAGTTTGAGTTTCCTCACTCAGGGATATACTTCGGGCGTTGGGATGACATTTAATGTGGTGTCCGATATTTATGAATTGGAAAATAAAGAAAAATTGGGGGGAACACCTTTTAAAATTCATGAACATTTTTGTAAGGACGGTGATACGAAAAGCCAGATATTGGTTTTGCAGGACGGTGGCCTGGGCTTAGTGGATGTGAATGGGCTTACCTTTAAGAAGGAGGTGACCGGTAACCAGATTTTTGTGGGAGGTTGGCCTGCCGGATTACGTGTGGTGAATACCATGTTTATGCAATGGGTAGACCTGTTGCAGGATGATCGGGGAAGATTGTATTCCAGGGTGAAATCTACCAATCAGTTGTTTCATTCCGAGTATTTTTTACCCGATCCCTTGAAATATGAAGGAGAGGTAATCGAAGATGCAGAGGTAATCTTGGGAGTTTTTGCCGATCCGAAATTGTGTCTGATTTATGACGGTAAAAACAACCGTTTCCTGGCCTTGATGGATTTTAATGATGAAGAGGGGAATAATGTGGTGGGGTTGATCCGGACGTTGAAAGCCGAGAAGCATCCTGCGGAATATGCTCCTTTGGAAAATATGGGGGATTACCGCCCTGTTTATACGGGATATTTGCGTGGTTTGGCTAATAATAGTTCCGGTATCGCTTATTTTTCTATACTGGAAAAGGGAGGTAAATTCTATCATCAGGAGTTTATTATTGAGCGGGAATATACTTCTTCGGAGATTGGTGTGGATACGCTGACTCAGGTGGAAGTGCCGGGCTTGGCAGGAGTTGTGAATGAGAACAGTGTGATTTATGCTTTGCCTTATTTGGACAATGGACATTATGTATTTATTGCCAATGGAAATCAATTGTATTTATATGATGCGGAGACTCCTGAGAACGGAGTGAAATTGTATATGACCTTCGAATCGGATATTACGGCTATGGACGGAGAGTTTTTCCGCAGCAACTATTTAGGTGTGGGGTTGGAAAACGGGCGAGTGTTTGTGTTGACGATGATAAATGCTAAAAATCTGCAAACCGATGAAGAGAAAATCTGGTGGCAATCGCCGACAGGAGTCGATTTAGGGCATATTAAAAGTATTCGTTACAGGGTTATGTCAGGAAACAGCTGGAATCCTTAAACGATATTTGTTTTTAGGGTGAGAAACTCCGGAAGACCGGGAGGTGATTATTAGAATCACTTTCCGGTTCTCCGGAGTTTTTGTTTGTTGTTGCTGGACTTTAGAAAGATAGGAAAAGGCAAAGCAAACCGGAAAGAAAAAGATTGGAATGAATATATAAAGTCCGGCGGTTGATCTTTTATTAATTTTATGAAATAATAATTTTATAATTTGTATTTTAAAATTTGTTTTAATTAAAATTAGTTGCTTATATTTGGTTGCACTACTTAACGTCAAAATTGAATAAAAATTAGTAGAAAAAATTGGTTATTTTTTAATTAGGTGTGAATCTTTATAAATTTTGAATTATGCTTGAAAATAAGTTTGAAGATAGTATCTGGAAAGTCATTGTAAGTTTCTGGCTTTTTGGGATTAGTGGAGTTGTCCTGATATTTTCTCTTTTACCCCTGAATCTTGCTTTTCGTTTTCCTTCTTTTGTGCCTTACCTAACAGGGGCGGTGATGTGCCTGTGTGTGTGGTATGGGGTATGGGCATTGAATAAACGGGCTTTTCAGTATGATTCAAAATTGTTGTCCAGCCGTTTGACTCCTTTTTATCGTTTCTTTATCCCTTTGATATTATTGGTGGTGTTTGTGGCCGTAACTTTATTGCTGGTGCTGGAATGGAATGTGCCTCAACATTTTTTCCCGCTGGTGATAGTCGATGCTATTGTGGTGGTGCTGGCATATCCGACCTATCGCCTTTGTCGCCTGAATGTGGTGTATTCGGTCAGTAATTTTGTGATCGTTTCCAATTTCTTTAAAGAGGAAACTTTTTCTGTCTTGGCAATTATCAGTTTGAGGAATTATTTGCCGGGAATATATCGTTTACAGGTGGATAAATATCTGGTATGCGAGAACTATTTATTTATTCCGAGTATTTCCGAACAGTTGGCAAGATTGTGCCGGGTGATCCATATTACCGAAGTGGAAAAGTTTGTCCGGGGATTAAGGCCCTTTGAACCGCGTGGACGGGTGTATCAGTCGTAAAAGTCGGTGAAATTCTGAGGAATCGGGTGACGGGCGATACTTGTCCGGTTTGGGGAGCGATTGAAATAGGTTGCTTGGTCAGAGATAGATAGATAGATAGATAGATAGATAGATAGATAGATAGATAGATAGATAGATAGATAGGGCGTTTGATTGTTCTTCCGGGGATCGGTTGTGTCTGGAATTTAACGGATAACCGATCGATATTACCTTTTTTTATTTAGATTTGTGTGTTCAATGGATTGCGTCGATCCGTTCGTATACTTATATCTAAAAGACTATGAACATAAATCACCTTGCCCCTGTTATATTCTTGTCTGCCGGGTTGGCTGAGGCCTGGGCAGTGCAGGCTGCCGACGATCTTCCCCGGAAAAATGTGCTTTTTATATGTGTGGACGATTTTCGTACGGAATTGGGATGTTACGGCAGTAAACGCGCCTTGACTCCTAATTTAGACCGTTTTGCTCAAAGTTCTACCGTTTTCACCCGGCACTATGTGCAGGTGCCGACCAGCGGAGCTTCCAGATGCAGCATGCTTACGGGGGCGTATCCGGAAAGCCGGAGGGATGTGACGAATGAAGCCATTGCTTACCGGATGACGGGAAAGCCTGAAACCGCGCAGCCGGAAAGTTTTGTCCATTTGTTGCGGAAGAACGGCTATCATACGGTGGGGATCGGGAAGATCGGGCATTCTGCCGATGGATATAGCTATGCTTATGGCTCTCCTAAAAGCGATATTCCTGAAATGCCGTATAGCTGGGATGAGTTTTTATTTAATCCCGGTCCGTGGAAAAACGGTTGGGATGCTTTTTTCGGGTATGCAGGGGGAACGAGCCGGATTTTGGAAAAAGGAATGGTAAAGCCTTATGAATGCGGGGAGGTTGGTGATGAAGGTTATCCGGACGGCCTGACAGCGGAACTGGCTGTGGAAAAATTGAAAGAATTGGCGGGGAGTGAGCAGCCGTTTTTCTTAGGGGTCGGTTTCTTTAAACCTCACTTGCCTTTTAATGCGCCTGAAAAATATTGGGATTTATATGATGAGCAAACAATCCCGTTGACAAAATACGATTACATCCCGTTGAATGTGAACCGGGCGAGCTTGCATAATAGCAATGAAATTAAACAATATAAGCTGGGGGATGAAGATGCTACGCTGGATAAGCCTGTTTCGGAGGCTTATGCCCGCAAGCTGGTGCACGCATATCTGGCCTGTGTTAGTTATGTGGATGCCCAGATCGGTAAGGTTTTAGATGCTCTGGAGGCGAATGGACTGGCAGAAAATACTGTGGTGGTGATTTGGGGGGATCATGGCTGGCATTTGGGGGAACAGCGGGTGTGGGGAAAACATACGATTTTTGAAGTCGCCCTGAATAGTGCATTTATGATCAGGCAACCCGGAGTGAAGGGTATCGTTTCCGACCGGGTAGTTAGTTCCGTGGATATTTATCCAACGATAGCCGATTTGTGCGATGTTCCGGTGGAGGGAAAGATGGACGGTAAGAGTCTTCGCTCTTTGATCGGAAAGAAGAAAAATAAACAATGGCAGGATGTGGCATATAGTTATTTCAACAATGGGGTTACGGTACGCACTTCCCGCTACCGTCTGACGAAATACTACCGGAAGGCCGAGCCTGTCGTCGAGTTGTATGATTACCGGAGAGATCCTTACGAAACGGAGAATATCGCAGGAAAACACCCGGACATTGTGGCAGAGTTGATGCCGTTGCTGGAGAAAGGGGATACGGGCTTGTTCCGGAAACAATAGAATGGTCGGCTCATAGGTGAACCCCCAATATCCGGGAAGGACGGTTTGTTTTATGGATCGTACCCCGGTCGCTATGCCGTGGGACTTGTTCATATCGGGAATCTTTCTGTCGGCGTTTTGTTTGGGAGGATTTTTTTATTGGAAACGGTTAAAATGAAAATTGAGGAAAATAGCGGAGTGCCGGGATAGAAATAAAAAATGTGTTTTTTGATTAGCCTTTTTCGTTTTTCATTTTTTTGACTTATCTTTGCCGTCCAATTTTGTGAAGTTTAACCTATTAAAAATCAATCCACTTTGAAAGGGGGTGCTTGCAACTAAGACGGGTTTGCTCGTTTTAGAAAGAAAAAGAAAGAAAATAAATCCGGCATATCATGGTTAAATCCTGTGTTTCAGGAGAAAATGTTCGTGCATGGATTTTTGCAAGCTTTATTTAAAATGTAGGAAAAACGCAATTTCCTGCGGCTTCGGACTAAGGTCTAAAGTGGATCTGCGTAATAGTTAAATTAAAAAATTAAAAAAATTATGATCATTGTACCTTTAAAAGAAGGCGAAAATATTGAAAGAGCCTTAAAGAAATTTAAAAGAAAATTCGAAAAAACCGGAGTTGTTAAAGAATTGAGAGACCGTCAGGCTTTCACAAAGCCTTCTGTAAGAAACCGGGCTCAGCGTATCAAAGCAGCTTACAAGCAGAGCTTGCAGCAGGCTGAAGATTAATTTTTTGTTTCGGGAGCTTGCTTTTCCCGATAGAAAAAGTTAATTTGGGTACGATTTTAGAAGATTGAGTATGGAAATTGATTCATTTCTGGTCTATTTAAGAAGTGTAAAACGGTATTCGGAACATACAATTTCCGCTTATCGGGAAGATTTGAATCAATTTTTTGAGTTCTGTGAAAAGGTTGAGCTGATAGAGAGTTGTACGGAAGTTACCGCTAAAATGGTAAGGCGTTTTGAGGTGGCTCTAATGTCCGGGAAATTTGAAATGAACGGGCAGAAGCTAAAGCCGATGGTGCCGAAAACCGTGAGGCGTAAATTGAGTTCGTTGAAGACTTTTTTCCGGTTCCAGGTTAAAGAAGGTAGAATGGCCGTAAATCCGGTGGACGGGGTTGTCGCTCCGAAAATCGGAAAAAAATTGCCGGTATTTGTTCCCGATTTTCAGATGGACGAACTGTTGGATCGTCATGAATCCGAAAGCGGTTTCCCGGAAGTGAGGGACAGGCTGGTGCTGATGATGGCTTATTATACCGGAATGCGACGTTCGGAACTGGTGGGATTGAAAACGGAGGATATTGATGTCGGGAACGAAACCATAAAGGTAAACGGTAAGGGAAACAAGCAGCGTATCGTGCCCATGCTTCATGAGTTGACTGAAGAAGTGAAAATTTATCTTCAAATGCGGGATGAAATTGCCGGGAAAGAACATTCGTTTTTCTTTGTTACGGATAAAGGAGTTCCTGTTTACGATAAGTTCATTTATCGTCTGGTGGTGAAGTATCTGGGGGAAGTAACCACTTCTTCTAAGCGTAGCCCGCATGTGTTGCGGCACTCTTTTGCCACGGCCTTGTTAAATAACGGGGCATGTATCGAAGCGATACGGAAACTATTGGGGCACTCCAGTTTGGCAGCAACTCAGGTCTATACTCATAATTCTTTCGAGAGTTTGAAAAAAGTTTATAATCAGGCTCACCCCAGAGCTTAAAACTAAAGGAGGAAGAACTATGGACATTAAAATTAATGCAGTCGGTTTCTCTGCCAGCGCACAGTTGGAAGACTTTATCCAGAAAAAATTAGCCAAACTTGAAAAGTATAACGATGCTATTTTAGGTGTGGAAGTTGCCTTGAAACTGGAAAAAGACGATAACCTCGAAAATAAAGTGGCTGAAGTCAATGTAAGCATCAAAGGACAGGATGTTTTTGCAAAGAAAAATGCCAAGAAATTCGAAGAGGCTATCGATGAACTATATGATGTGATTAAACGTCAGTTGGTTAAAATCAAGGAAAAAGAAAGAGAAGCTTGATCGGGTATTTGAAGTTTAAAGCATTAGCTTTTAAATACTAAACATTCAATTTACGTAAAATAATTTTGCGGGTCAAAATTATTTACTTATATTTGCACGCTCATTAAAAGGGCTTTGCATGGTCTTGAGAATTGTAATGAATTGAAGGTCATGTGATTAGTTTGATAAAGAGTTATTTTGAGATAAATTGTTTAATAATAAAATTGTTTTAGAGTCATGGCTAAAGAAAAGTTTGACAGGTCAAAACCACACGTAAATATCGGTACTATCGGTCACGTAGACCACGGTAAAACCACTTTGACTGCTGCTATCACAACAGTATTGGCAAAGAAAGGTCTTTCTGAAATGAAATCTTTCGATCAGATCGATAACGCACCGGAAGAAAAAGAAAGAGGTATCACTATTAATACTTCTCACGTAGAGTATTCTACCGCTAATCGTCACTATGCTCACGTTGACTGTCCGGGTCACGCCGACTATGTAAAGAACATGGTTACTGGTGCTGCTCAGATGGACGGTGCTATCCTGGTTTGTGCTGCTACTGACGGTCCGATGCCTCAGACACGTGAACACATCCTTTTGGCTCGTCAGGTAAACGTTCCGAAGATCGTTGTATTCCTGAACAAAGTGGATATGGTAGATGATCCTGAAATGCTGGAATTGGTTGAGATGGAAGTTCGCGAACTGTTGTCTTTCTATCAGTATGATGGTGACAATACTCCGATCATCCTGGGTTCTGCTCTGGGTGCTCTGAACGGCGAGCCGAAATGGGAAGATAAAGTAATGGAATTGATGGAAGCTGTTGATACCTGGATTCCGCTTCCTCCGCGTGATATTGACAAACCGTTCCTGATGCCGGTTGAAGACGTATTCTCAATCACTGGCCGTGGTACAGTTGCAACCGGACGTATCGAAACAGGTATTGTTCATGTAGGTGACGAATTGGAAATCATCGGATTGGGTGCTGACGGAAAGAAAACTGTTTGTACCGGTGTTGAAATGTTCCGTAAACTTCTGGATGAAGGAGAAGCTGGTGATAACGTTGGTCTGTTGCTGCGTGGTATCGATAAAAACGAAATCAAACGTGGTATGGTATTGGCAAAACCGGGTTCTGTTAAACCGCACAGCAAATTTAAAGCTGAGGTTTATATCCTGAAAAAAGAAGAAGGTGGACGTCACACTCCGTTCCATAACAAATACAGACCTCAGTTCTATCTGCGTACTTTGGACGTAACTGGTGAAATCACTTTGCCGGAAGGAACTGAAATGGTAATGCCGGGTGATAACGTAACAATCACTGTTGAATTGTTGACTCCGGTTGCATGTACAGTAGGTTTGCGTTTCGCTATCCGTGAAGGTGGTAGAACCGTAGGTGCTGGACAGATCACTGAAATCTTAGACTAATTAAGATAAAGTTCTTTGGTTGCCCTTGTTGGGCAACCTTTTTACGGATGTAGCTCAGTCGGTAGAGCACCGGTCTCCAAAACCGGGTGTCGGGAGTTCGAGCCTCTCCATCCGTGCAAAGACAATTTCGGGTTTTGAATGCTGGGCAAACAAAGCCCAAAATCTAAAAAATATATGAATATAAAAAGTTATTTCGCAGACGTATATAACGAATTGGTCAATAAAGTCTCCTGGCCATCGTGGTCTGAACTCCAGAGCAGTGCAACTATCGTAATGATCGCTTCCGTCATTATTGCTTTAGGTATTTTTGTGATGGACTTTTCGTTCAGACATATCATGGACTTTATATATAGTATGTTTTATTAATTCTGGATTCTAACATGGCAGAAGTAAAGAAAAGATGGTATGTGCTTCGTGTGATCGGGGGGAAAGAGAAGAAGGTAAAGGAGTACATTGAAAGTGAAATTGCCAGTTTAGGGCTGCAGGATTACGTTTCACAGGTTTTAATACCAACCGAAAAGATCTATCAGGTGCGTAATGGAAAAAAGATCAGCAAAGAGCGGAACTTTTTCCCGGGTTATGTGATGATAGAAGCTGCTTTAGTAGGAGAAATCCCCCACATGCTTCGTGACATCACGAACGTGATTGGCTTCCTGGGGGAAACGAAAGGCGGCGACCCGGTACCGATGCGTCAGGCAGAGATCAACCGGATTCTCGGAACAGTAGATGAACTTGCGGAACAACCGGAAGAAATAAGTGTTCCTTATTTCGTGGGCGAATCCGTTAAAGTTACAGACGGTCCGTTCAACGGCTTTACCGGCGTGATAGAGGAGGTGAACAGCGACAAGAAGAGATTGAAAGTAATTGTCAAAATCTTCGGACGTAAGACACCGCTCGAATTAAGTTTCATGCAGGTAGAAAAAGAATAATTAAACATTTGATTAAAAAAAATCATGGCAAAAGAAGTTGAAGCTCTTATTAAGCTACAGATTAAAGCTGGTGCCGCTAATCCTTCTCCACCTGTAGGACCTGCATTAGGTTCCAAAGGAGTCAACATCATGGACTTCTGCAAACAATTCAATGCAAGAACTCAGGACCAGGCAGGAAAGATTATTCCGGTAATTATTCAGGTTTACGGTGATAAATCGTTTGATTTCATTACCAAACAACCACCTGTTGCTATTCAACTTTTGGAAGCAGCGAAACTCAAATCTGGCTCTGCAGAGCCTAACCGTAAAAAGGTGGCTTCTTTGACCTGGGATAAGGTGAAAGAAATTGCAGAAGGCAAAATGAGTGATTTGAACGCTTTTGAAGTGGAGAAAGCAATGAGCATGGTAGCTGGAACTGCCAGAAGTATGGGTATCACCGTTGAAGGTGAAAAACCTTTTTAATGAATTTGTAATACTTCAAACGTAATGAGTAAACTGACAAAAAATAAAAAGTTAGCTTTAGAAAAGGTTGAAAATGGTAAAGCATATACCATTGAAGAAGCTGCTCAGCTGGTGAAGGAAATTACTTTTACTAAGTTTGATGCGTCAGTTGACATGGACGTTCGTCTGGGTGTAGACCCACGTAAAGCCAATCAAATGGTGCGTGGCGTTGTAACTCTGCCTCACGGAACCGGAAAAGAAGTTAGAGTTTTAGTTCTTTGTACTCCTGACAAGGTGGAAGAGGCTAAGGCTGCCGGAGCCGACTATGTTGGTTTGGATGAGTATATTGAGAAATTGAAATCAGGTTGGACTGATATTGATATTATCATTACGATGCCTGCCATCATGGGTAAGATAGGTGCTTTAGGACGAATCTTAGGTCCACGTGGATTGATGCCAAACCCGAAGAGTGGTACTGTTACCGTTGAAATCGGTAAGGCTGTACAAGAGGTTAAGCAGGGAAAAATTGATTTTAAAGTTGACAAATTTGGTATCGTACACTCTTCTATTGGTAAAGTGAATTTCGATGCAGAAAAGATCAAAGACAACGCTCGTGAATTTATGAACGTTATCAATAAACTGAAACCTTCTTCTGCAAAGGGTACTTACGTAAAGAGTGTATTCCTGTCAAGTACAATGAGTCCCGGTATTAAATTAGACCTTAAGTCATTACTTGATTAATTATTAACCTTTAAAGGACCATTTGTAGAATGAAAAGGGAAGAGAAACAAGTAATCATAGACCATTTAACCGAGCAGATCAAAGCATACAAGCATCTTTACATCAGTGATATTTCTGAGTTGGATGCTGCTGCTACACAGGAATTGCGCAAAGAATGTTTCAACGCAGGAATTAAGCTCATCCAGGTGAAAAACACCTTGTTGAGAGTAGCTCTTGACGGATTGGAAAACAACTATGAAGAAATTTATTCTTCATTGGCTGGCTCCAGTGCCGTTATGTTGAGTGAAACAGGAAATGCTCCTGCGAAACTGATTAAAGAGTTCCGTAAGAGCCACGATAAACCTGTATTTAAGGCTGCTTTTGTTGAAGAATGTGCCTATGTAGGTGAAAACCAACTGGACGCTCTCGTAAGCATCAAGTCTAAGGAAGAGTTGATCGGAGATATTATCCTGTTGCTGCAATCACCGATGCAGAAAGTTATTTCTGCCCTGGAATCAGGGAAGAATACTATCGGAGGTGTGCTTAAAACACTGGAAGATAGAGCATAATTTATCTTATTATTATCAAGAGTAAAAAACTATTTAAATAATTATTGAAATGGCAGATTTGAAAAAACTTGCAGAAGAATTAGTAAACTTGACTGTAAAGGACGTAAAAGAGTTAGCTGACATCTTAAAAGATGAGTACGGAATCGAACCTGCAGCTGCTGCTGCTGTTGTAGCTGCTCCGGCTGCTGCTGGTGCTGCTGCTGCTGCTGAACAAACAGAGTTCGACGTAATCCTGAAATCAGGTGGTGCTGCTAAATTAGGCGTTGTGAAATTGGTGAAAGAGCTGACTGGTCTTGGACTGAAAGAAGCAAAAGAACTGGTTGACAAAGCTCCGGCTCCTTTGAAAGAAAAAGTTTCTAAAGAAGAAGCTGCACAATTAAAAGCTCAACTGGAAGAAGCAGGAGCTGAAGTTGAACTTAAATAAGTTATAGAACCCCTTTGGGTTTTAACGGTTTAGAGTCAATTTTGACTCTAAACCATTTTGTTGTTATTATTGTTTAGGTTCCAAAAAATTAATAGATGTCTTCAAATAATTCAAACAAAAGAATAAGCTTTGCATCCATAAAAAATCAGTTGGAATATCCTGATTTTCTTGAGATACAATTAAAGTCATTCAAGGACTTTTTTCAATTGGGTACGACGCCTGAAAACAGAAAAAACGAAGGCCTTTACACTGTTTTTAAGGAGAACTTTCCGATCACCGACACCCGGAACAATTTTGTCCTGGAATTTTTGGACTACTTCATCGACCCGCCCCGCTACACGATTGACGAGTGTTTGGAGCAGGGACTGACTTACGGTGCGCCGTTGAAGGCTAAACTGAAGTTATATTGTACCGATCCCGAACATGAGGATTTCGATACAGTGATTGAAGATGTTTATCTGGGAAATGTTCCCTATATGACCCCCAAAGGTACTTTTGTGATCAATGGTGCCGAGCGTGTGATCGTGTCGCAGTTGCATAGATCTCCGGGTGTGTTTTTCGGCCAAAGTGTTCATGCGAATGGTACCAAGCTTTATTCTGCCAGAATTATTCCGTTCAAAGGCTCGTGGATAGAGTTTGCAACAGACATCAACAATGTGATGTATGCCTATATCGACCGTAAGAAGAAGTTACCTGTAACCACTCTTTTGCGTGCGATTGGCTTTGAGACGGATAAGGATATTCTTGAAATATTCGGGCTGGCAGATGAAATAAACGTTTCCAAATCTGGATTGAAAAAAGTCGTTGGCAGACGTTTGGCTGCTCGTGTTTTGAAGACCTGGGTGGAAGATTTCGTGGATGAAGATACCGGAGAGGTAGTTTCTATCGAACGTAACGAAATCATTGTGGATCGTGAGACTGTTCTGGAAAATGAACACATAGATGCAATCGTCGATTCTGGAACAAAGACGATTTTGCTGCACAAGGAAAAACAAAATCTGGCGGATTACGCCATTATTTATAATACACTGCAGAAGGACCCGTGTAACTCGGAAAAAGAAGCAGTGATGCACATCTACCGACAGTTGCGTAGTTCTGAACCGCCAGACGAAGCAACCGCACGGGATGTTATCGATAAATTGTTCTTCTCAGACAAGCGTTATGACTTGGGAGATGTGGGACGTTACAAGCTGAATAAAAAGCTCGGGCTGACCACCGATCCTTCGGTGAGAGTGCTTACCAAAGAAGATATGATCGAAATTATCAAATATCTGATCAAATTGCTGAATGCGAAGACAGATGTGGATGATATCGACCACTTGAGTAATCGTCGCGTACGTACCGTAGGCGAACAATTATATAATCAGTTCGGTGTCGGATTGGCCCGTATGGCCCGTACGATCCGCGAACGGATGAATGTGAGGGATAATGAGGTGTTTACTCCGGTAGACCTGATTAATTCCAAAATCCTGTCGTCTGTGATTAATTCATTCTTCGGAACGAATGCCCTGTCACAGTTTATGGACCAGACGAACCCTCTGGCAGAGATTACCCACAAACGGCGTATGTCTGCCCTCGGACCTGGTGGTTTGTCACGTGATCGTGCCGGATTTGAGGTGCGTGACGTTCACTATACCCACTATGGACGTTTGTGTCCGATTGAAACGCCGGAAGGACCGAATATCGGTTTGATTTCTTCACTTTGCGTATATGCGAAGATCAATAATCTCGGATTTATTGAAACTCCTTACCGGAAAGTTGAAAACGCCGTGGTCGACCTGGGTGCTGAAGGGGTGAAATACCTTTCCGCTGAAGAAGAAGAAGGATTGGTGATTGCACAGGCTAACGCCAAAGTAGGTGATGACGGGCATTTTGTAAATAAAAGGGCTAAATCGCGTAAAGACGGTGATTTCCCTGTGGAAGAGGTTGAGAAGATCGATTTGATCGACGTTGCCCCGAACCAGATTGCTTCTATCGCGGCTTCGCTGATTCCCTTCCTGGAACACGATGATGCCAACCGTGCTTTGATGGGATCGAACATGATGCGCCAGGCTGTGCCTATTATCAAACCGCAGGCCCCGATTGTGGGTACGGGTTTGGAAGGTAACCTAATCAAGGATTCCCGTACACAGGTGGTGGCAGAAGGTCCCGGAGTGATCGATTTCGTGGACGGACGCCGTATCGTGATTAAATACGACCAGACAGAAGAAGAACGTTTCGTGAGCTTCGACGGCGATACGAAAGAGTATCTTCTGCCGAAATACAAACGTACCAACCAGAGTACAACCATGACGTTACGTCCGATCGTGAAGAAGGGACAGCGTGTGGAAGAAGGCCAGATATTGACAGAAGGTTATTCTTCGGAAGACGGCGAACTGGCATTGGGACGCAACCTGAAAGTGGCGTATATGCCCTGGAAAGGTTACAACTATGAGGATGCTATCGTAATTTCTGAAAATATCGTGCGCAACGATGTATTTACTTCGGTGCATGTGGACGAATATTCTTTGGAAGTGCGTGAAACCAAACGCGGACTGGAAGAGCTGACCGCCGATATTCCTAACGTAAGCGAAGATGCAACGAAAGACCTGGACGAAAACGGTATCATCCGTATCGGTGCACGGGTTCAGCCGGGCGACATCCTGATCGGTAAGATCACTCCGAAAGGGGAATCAGATCCGAGTCCGGAAGAAAAATTGTTGCGTGCCATTTTCGGTGACAAGGCCGGGGATGTGAAAGATGCTTCTTTGAAGGCTTCTCCTTCGCTGAAAGGTGTGATTATCGACAAAAAATTGTTCCAGCGTACCATCGGTGACCGGAAATCGAAAGCTGCCGGTAAAACCATCCTTGCAGAGATCGACGAGCAATTTGAACGTAGCGTAGGCGATTTAACTTCTTTATTGATCGATAAGTTGTTCGAACTGACCAACGGGAAGACTTCCCAGGGCGTGAAGAACTATCTGAATGAAGACGTGATCCCGAAAGGCGTGAAATTCACTTTGAAGACGTTGCAGAACCTGAATATGCTTGAAGTGAACCCGAACAAGTGGACGACCGACAAGCAGAAAAACGATATGATCCGTGATTTGTTACATAACTATGTAATCAAATACAAGGAGATCGAAGGACAGATGAAACGCCGCAAATACAACGCTACCGTCGGTGACGAGCTGCCTTCCGGAATCATCAAGATGGCTAAGGTTTACGTGGCTAAGAAACGTAAATTGCAAATCGGTGATAAGATGGCCGGACGTCACGGTAACAAAGGTATCGTTTCCCGGGTGGTAAGGGTGGAAGATATGCCGTTCCTGGCAGACGGAACCCCCGTGGATATTTGTTTGAACCCGTTGGGTGTACCTTCCCGTATGAACCTCGGACAGGTGTTCGAAGCTGTATTGGGCTGGGCCGGAAAAGAACTCGGAATCAAGTTCGCCACCCCGATTTTCGACGGTGCTACTTTGGACGAGATCAATGACTATACGGATAAAGCAGGAGTTCCTCGTTACGGTACCACTTATCTGTATGACGGAGGTACCGGAGACCGTTTCGACCAGCCGGCAACCGTAGGGGTTACCTATATGTTGAAACTGGGGCACATGGTTGACGATAAGATGCACGCCCGTTCTATCGGACCGTACTCTTTGATCACCCAGCAGCCTTTAGGAGGTAAAGCACAGTTCGGTGGACAGCGTTTTGGTGAGATGGAGGTTTGGGCTCTGGAAGCTTTCGGAGCTGCTCATATCTTGCAGGAAATTCTGACAGTGAAATCAGATGACGTAATGGGCCGTACCAAAACTTACGAGCATATCGTGAAAGGCGAGCCTATGCCTACACCGGGATTACCGGAATCTTTCAACGTGTTGCTACATGAGTTGAGAGGACTTGGTCTTAGCGTAAATTTGATATAAATATCAAAAGTGAAAGCCGGAGTAACGAAAAGAAGTTACTTCTGCTTTCCACTTTAAATTAACGGAGTTACTATGGCTTTTAGAAAAGACAATAATGCAAATAAGCCCAAAAGCTTTACAAAAATAGCGATCGGTTTGGCATCTCCCGAAGAAATCCTGGAACATTCCAGCGGTCAGGTGCTGAAGCCGGAAACAATCAATTACCGTACCTACAAGCCGGAACGCGACGGTTTGTTCTGCGAAAGGATTTTCGGTCCGGTAAAAGATTATGAATGCCATTGCGGAAAATACAAACGCATCCGTTATAAAGGAATTGTTTGTGACCGTTGTGGTGTGGAAGTGACCGAGAAGAAGGTGCGCCGCGAACGTATGGGACATATCCAGTTAGTTGTTCCGGTGGCTCACATCTGGTATTTCAAATCCCTGCCGAATAAAATCGGTTATTTATTGGGATTGCCTTCCAAAAAATTAGATGCCGTAATCTATTACGAAAGATATGTTGTTGTTCAGCCGGGTATCATGGCAGAAAAGGGAATTGCAGAATTGGATTTCCTGACTGAAGAAGAATACCTGGATATTATAGATGCTTTGCCGGTAGACAATCAGCATCTGGACGACGACGATCCCAACAAATTTATTGCTAAGATGGGAGCGGAAGCTATCCAGATGTTGCTGGAACGCATCAATCTGGACGACCTGTCTTATGATTTGCGCCACAAAGCAAATACGGAAACTTCACAGCAGCGTAAAAACGAGGCTTTGAAGCGTTTGCAGGTAGTGGAAGCTTTCCGTGAAAGTAAAGAGGTAAACAAGCCTGAATGGATGATCGTGAAGGTGTTGGCCGTTATTCCGCCGGAATTGCGTCCGTTGGTACCGCTGGACGGAGGACGTTTTGCAACTTCCGACCTGAACGATTTGTATAGAAGGGTGATTATCAGAAATAACCGTCTGAAACGACTGATCGAGATCAAAGCTCCGGATGTAATTTTACGAAATGAAAAACGTATGTTGCAGGAAGCTGTGGATTCGTTGTTCGACAATTCCCGTAAATCGAATGCGGTGAAGATCGAAAACAATCGTCCGTTGAAATCTCTGTCCGACAGCTTGAAAGGTAAACAGGGACGTTTCCGTCAGAACCTTTTGGGTAAGCGTGTCGATTATTCTGCCCGTTCGGTTATCGTTGTCGGCCCGGACTTGAAAATGCACGAATGCGGTCTTCCGAAAGATATGGCTGCCGAGCTTTACATGCCGTTTATCATCCGTAAGCTGATCGAACGTGGTATCGTAAAAACGGTGAAGAGTGCGAAGAAAATCGTAGACCGTCGTGACCCGGTGGTTTGGGATATTTTGGAAAACGTGCTGAAAGGTCATCCGGTGTTATTGAACCGTGCCCCGACCTTGCACCGTTTGGGTATCCAGGCATTCCAGCCGAAATTGATCGAAGGTAAGGCTATCCGTTTGCACCCGCTGGCTTGTACCGGATTTAACGCCGACTTCGACGGTGACCAGATGGCTGTGCATTTACCGTTAGGTAACGAAGCGGTGCTGGAAGCCCAGATTTTGATGCTGTGTGCGCACAACATCCTGAACCCGGCTAACGGTGCGCCTATTACTGTGCCTTCACAGGATATGGTTTTGGGATTGTATTACATCACCAAGCCGAAAAAAGGTGCGAAAGGAGAAGGGTTGCGTTTCTATTCTGCGGAAGAAGTAATCATTGCCTTAAATGAAAAAGCTGTTGATTTGCATGCTACCGTGCATGTAAAAATACATGATATTGACAAGGATGGCAATCCTGTTTTCCACATGGTTGAAACCACGGTGGGACGTGTGATCCTGAACCAGTTTACCCCGAAAAATTTCCCGTATATCAATACCCTGATCACGAAGAAGGCTTTGAGGGATATTATCGGTGATGTGTTCAAGAGATGCGGTGTCGATGTGACGGCCAAATTCCTGGACGATATTAAAGACCTCGGTTACCGTAAGGCTTTCGAGGGTGGATTGTCGTTCAATTTGGAGGACGTTATCATCCCGGCAGAAAAAGACGAATTGCTGAAAGACGGTTACAATCAGGTGGAAGAGGTGATGGCGAACTATAACATGGGATTCATTACCAATAACGAGCGTTATAACCAGATTATTGATATTTGGACACACGTAAACGCTAATCTGACCAATACCCTGATGAAACAGTTGATCGCCGATAAGCAAGGCTTCAACTCTATCTATATGATGCTTGACTCCGGAGCCCGTGGTTCCCGGGAACAGATTCGCCAGTTGGGCGGTATGCGTGGATTGATGGCAAAACCTCAGAAATCCGGAGCGACAGGCGGCCAGATTATTGAAAATCCGATTTTGGCGAACTTCAAAGAAGGCTTGTCGGTATTGGAATACTTTATTTCAACCCACGGTGCCCGTAAAGGTTTGGCCGATACTGCGTTGAAAACTGCCGATGCCGGTTATCTGACCCGTCGTCTGGTGGACGTTGCCAATGATATTACCATTACCGAAGAGGATTGCGGTACATTGCGCGGAGTTACCATTGCGGCGATCAAGAATAACGAAGAAATCGTATCTTCTTTGTACGAAAGAATTTTAGGACGTGTATCCGTTCACGATATTATTCACCCGCACACCAATGAAATTTTGGTTAAATCGGGCGAAGAAATTACAGAAGAAATTGCCGATGCTATCGAAAAATCACCGATCGAACGCGTGGAAGTACGTTCCGTACTGACTTGTGAATCGAAAAAAGGAGTTTGTTCGAAATGTTATGGCCGTAACCTGGCTACCGGAAAACTGGTGCAGTTGGGTGAAGCGGTTGGAACTATTGCGGCACAGTCTATCGGTGAGCCGGGTACTCAGCTGACTTTGAGAACATTCCACGTGGGTGGTACCGCTGGTAACATTTCCAGTGAAAACTCATTGAAGGCCAAATATGACGGTTATGTGGAATTCGAGGAACTTCGTTCCGTTGAATATACCCAGGACAACGGTCAGAAATGCGATGTTGTGGTGGGACGTTTGACCGAACTTCGTATTGTGGACAAAAACACAAATATTGTTCTGATTTCCAACAACATTCCTTATGGAGCCAAATTGTTTGTGAAAGACGGACAGGAAGTGAAGAAGAATGACCTGCTTTGCGAATGGGACCCGTTCAATGCCGTTATTATTACAGAATTCAGTGGTAAAATCGGTTCGGAAAACCTGAATGAAGGTGAAACCTACAAGGAAGAATCGGATGAAACCACCGGATTCCGCGAAAAAGTGATCGTTGAGTTCCGTGATAAAACAAAAGCTCCTGCTTTGACCATTGAGGATGCCAAAGGAAATGTAATCAAAAGTTACAACCTTCCGGTAGGTGCTCACATCGTGGTGAAAGAAGGCGATCAGGTTACCGCAGGTAGCACGATCGTGAAAATACCGAGAGCCGTTGGTAAAGCGGGTGATATTACCGGAGGTCTTCCTCGTGTGACCGAGTTGTTCGAAGCTCGTAACCCGTCGAATCCTGCTGTGGTTTCTGAAATCGACGGGGAGGTTACTTATGGTAAGATCAAACGTGGTAACCGCGAGATCATCGTGACTTCAAAAGCCGGAGAGGTGAAGAAATACCTGGTGTCGCTGGCAAAACAGATATTGGTACAGGAAAACGACTATGTACGTGCCGGAACTCCGCTGTCTGACGGTGCTATTACGCCGACCGATATTTTGAACATCGAAGGTCCGATCAAAGTGCAGGAATATATCGTGAATGAAGTTCAGGACGTATACCGTATGCAGGGTGTGAAGATCAACGATAAGCACTTCGAAATCATCGTTCACCAAATGATGCGTAAGGTATTGATTCAGGATTCAGGCGATACCCGCTTCCTGGAAAATCAGATCGTCGATAAATTGGAATTTATGGAAGAAAACGACGCTATGTATGGCAAAAAAGTCGTTTTGGAGCCCGGAGATTCCGATCGTGTAAAAGCTGGCCAGATTATTTCTGCCCGTACGCTTCGCGACATCAATTCCCAGCTGAAACGCCGGGATATGAAAACTGTGGAAGCCCGCGACGCTGTGCCTGCAACATCTGCCCAGGTATTACAGGGAATCACCCGTGCCGCCTTGCAAACTTCCAGCTTTATTTCGGCTGCATCCTTCCAGGAAACAACGAAAGTGCTGAACGAAGCTGCTATCTACGGTAAGGTTGACCCGCTCGAAGGTTTGAAAGAAAATGTAATCTGTGGTCACTTAATCCCTGTCGGAACCGGAATGAAAGAACTGAGAGGTTTGGTTGTAGGTTCGAAAGAGGAGATGGAGAGAATGGAAAAACATTGATGCTCATTGTCTTCGGGGCTACACCCGGAGAAAAAATAAAACCCAACGGGGGAATCTTTACGGATTCCCCCGTTTTCTTTATAGGCTCGTCCGTAAAACGAACGCCGGAAAGAAGCATGGAACTGAAAAGTCCGGCTGAACGAATCCTTCCGGGATTTCTGGAAAACCGAATGGGAGGGAGGGGATTATAAAATACTCAATTGTCCTCGATTGCTGCCGACGGGAACTTTGCTCCTTACCGGGGAAATACTTTTCGCAGGAAGGAGCAAGATAGAGGACAGGGAGGAAGGCTTATAAAATTTGAAGTTTAATCCCGAATCCCAGGCTTAAATAATCTTTGGCCCGCAAATAGCGGTTTGTTATACGGCTGATCAGGTACAAATCGCAGGTGCTGAGCTCGTAGTAAACGGAAATCGATTTCCAAAGCCTGTTTTCCTTATTCAAATTCCGGGTGACGCTTTGCCCCACAAATACATGGGCGCGGACACGGGTGGAAAACGTGTAATATCCTTTCGGGTATTTGTCCGGGTTTCTCACCCAAAAGTCCCGGTCGAGCAGGGTGTTGATATATAAGCCGCACCGCAAAGGTGAAATCGCATAATTTTCCCCCAAAGGAATGTTCCAGGGGATATAGTGTTGTTTTACGGTAAAAGTCGCCATCGCATGTCGGTCGGAGTAGCGGGGCACCAGTCCCAGCCAAATATCTGTTTCCCAGTGATCGCGTCCGTAATTCCAGCCTGTTCCCAATGAGAGCATTCCCATCGATCCGGCATATTGCAGCTTGCTGTAACGGGGAATTATTTTTTCCCAGTGTGATTTATAATGTTCAACTCTTCTTTCATATAGTCCCTTGGCAGAAAGTGTACAGGTCATAAAGACACAGGCCGATACCCAAATCGTTTTAAAAATAAATTTCTTCATAAGTATAACCGTTTGGTGTCAGCGTGAATATATAATATCCTCTTTTTTTCATGCAAGTGCTGCCATAGTATAGAACTCCATCGTTAAAATAATCGTTGATTTTAAAACTATGGTCGTGTGCATGCAAGGCAAAAAGCAGGTTAGGAAACCTTTTCAGGTAATATTGGAAAACCTCCTTTACGTTGTTGTTGAACTGTTCGGAGCCGGGAGGCGCGTGCATCACGGCTACCGTCCGGCTATGAGAGGCCGAATCTTTCAGTTGTTCCGCCAGAAAATTGAAATCGGGAACCGGATTCGAATAATCGTATTCAATGGCATTGGTATTCAGGCAAATAAATTTGGTATTGCCGGCGATAAAAGCAAAATTCGGATCGCCGTACATTTTTTTAAATACCTGCTCCCCGTTCCCGATGATGTCGTGGTTACCGATTAGTGCCACATAGGGAACATTTAATTTTCCCAAAATGGAACGTTGCCATTCAAATTCCTTTTTTAAGCCGAAGTCCGACAGGTCGCCTCCGTGTATCACGAAATCGATACTGTCCCGGTTATTTACATCCTTGACAAAATCTTCCGTTTCGTCATACCACCGCTGAGAGTCGCCCATCATCACAAAACGCAGCGTGTCTTTGTCCCGGCACCGTTCTGTGATTTGTGCGATAGCTTTGGCATTTAAATCCTTTTCGCCTTTAATCCGGCCATCGTATGGGTGATAATCAATCAGGTCGCAACTGTACACGGACAGTATACAGACCATACAAATAAATATTCTCATAGCTTTGTTTTTGCACATATAAAAAGTAGTATGCAAATTGCGTACCTAAATCATTGTTTTACATATTTTAACTTTCTTGATTCCGTTCCGAAGCATAACCGGACGATTTTTATGCCCGATTTTATTGTTTGTTTCAAAATAACGATTATTTTTGTTTTTCATATATGGAAAGATATTCCAAATGAGAAAATAATTTGACTTATGGAGACAAACGACGGATATAAAGTACCTAATCTTGAAAAGGGTATAGCTATAATAGAACTATTGACCGGAAAAAATGAGGGATTGACCTTGCAGGAAATCAGAATAGCGACCGAAATATCTCAGACATCTGCATACCGTATCCTGAATACTTTAGTGAGATTGGGATATTTAAGCTATGATGATGAAAATAAGCGTTACCGTTTAACCCGTAAAATACTGACGATGGGGTTTCGTACGGTGGGGGAACATGGGTTACTCGACGCTGTGTTGCCGAATCTCCGGGAGTTGCGGAATCAGGTGAAGGAAACTGTGTTTTTCGGTGTATTGGGCGATAAGAAAGGTATTTTTATCGAACAGGCAGAGGGGCTTTATGATTTTAAATTCTTATTGTCGCCCGGTAAAGAGTTTGAGTTGCATTGTTCTGCTCCCGGAAAAGCGATTCTTGCTTTCCTGCCGGAGGGGATGCGGGATTATTACATGGGGCACATCGATTTTGTGCGGTTTACCGACCGTACGATTACCGACCCTTCGCTTTTTTTGCAGGAGCTGGGAAAAGTGCGGCAATCGGGGTATGCGATAGATGCGGAGGAACAATTGAAAGGTGTTGCCTGTGTGGGCGCTCCGATTTTCAATTATACTTCCAATCCTTGCGGGGCGATCTGGGTTTCCGGGCCTACCGGGCGTTTCGATGCTGACGTGATTGGGCAGGTTGTTCCGAAGCTGCTTGCCACGACCCGTAAAATATCCGATATTATGGGATATATCCGGGAGTGAATACAGACCTGAAAAAATGATAAACTATAAAATAAACGATCATGAATCTGTTTACTAAAATCCTGGGGAGCATGTTATGCTTCTTCCTGATAACGGGGCAAAGTGTTTCTTGTTTGGCAAAAAGCGAGAAATCTTTGGGATGGGCGGAAGCGGTGGCCGCCGCAAAACGTAGTGCCCAAAAGATGAACAGGCAGGGGGGTGTGGCGTTCCGGTCGCAAGTCCTGAAACCTGATATGCCGGTGGTAAAAATATCTATCGACGTAACGGGTTGGGACGATCTTATTCTGTATACATTGGATGCTGGGGACGGTAATTCCTATGACCAGTCGGAATGGGCGGATGCCCGTTTGACGGATATACAGGGTAAAACGGTTTGGCTGGATGAATTGAAAACCGAATATGAAAAGGCCGGGTATGGGCGTGTGAGCAGAAACCGTAGTGTGGTAGGCGGAAAAATAAAATTAAGGGGAAAAGTCTACGATAGGGGGATTGCCGTACATGCTCCCGGAGAGTTGCATTTTGCCTTGGACAAGCAATTTAAAAAGCTGGAAGCGGTGATCGGTATCGACGATGTCGCTACCGCCGGGAGTGTGGTTTTCCAGGTCAACCGTTTTTCCAGCCGTACTTTGCTCGATGGCCTGAAACAAGAATATCCTGTGGAGACCCATGCTGTTTTGGAGCTGGCAGGCGTTGCTGCCGATGAGTGGCTGGGGACGTCTGATGCCCGCATCGAACAGGAAATTGCGGAAAAACTCATCAGGCAGTTGGATGAACCTGCTTTTTTCCTGGAAAAACTGGAAAAAATCGGTAGGGAACGTTCGTCTGAAATTCGGATGAAGGCTTATTTGAATTTATTCCAGGAGGTAGCCCGGGTGTTGGAAATACAGGAAAAATTATGTTTTTTCGATGTGGAAGCCGTGAAATTGGCTTATGCCGATATGAAAAAAATACCCGGTTTCGAGGCGGCCCGGTATGAAAAGTTTATGCTCGGCTTCGGGCAGGAGATACAAGCTGCCCGCCGGGAATTATATAGTGGAAACCGGGAAGCCGGAGAACGCTTGAACAAGGTGTTTGAAACGGCTCAGGACATGCTTTTGGCAAATCCTTTGTTGCGTGATAAGAGGATCATGGCTACCCGGAGGCATTTCGGGGATCGTGCCCGCCGGAACATGAGCGGTTCTCTGGGGGTTGCTCCTTCGAATTTCCAAAATAATTCGGAGATCGGGAATCCGCGTAAAGGATGGGACAATGAGTTCATTGAATTGGCATGTAAATCGGGAAAATGGAGTACCCGGGTGCTTTATAAGCCGGAAGAGGGGACGATTGTTTCCGACCCGGAGGTACATTTTGACGGGGAGAAGGTGTTATATTCTTCTATCGGGACGAACGATCGCTGGCATTTGTTCGAATTGAATTTGAAAACCGGAGAAACCCGGCAGGTAACCCCTGAAAGCTACAAGGATTTTGACAGTTTTGACGGGTGCTATACACCGGACGGTAAAATCATATTTTGTGCGACAGCTACATTTTTAGGTTTGCCTTGTACGAATGGCGGCAATAAGATGTGCGGCTTGTTTCTTTTCGATCCGGAAACGGGGAAAACCCGCCAGTTGACCTATGACCAGGACAGCAATTGGGAACCCGTGATCACCAATAACGGACAGGTGATGTATCAGCGCTGGGAGTATGCGGATATTCCCCATTCGAACTCGCGTATTATATTTACCATGAATCCTGACGGCACGACGCAACAGGCTCTCTATGGTTCGAATTCTTATTTTCCTACGGCTCTTTTCGGTGCCCGTCCGATTCCCGGCAAGGGAAGTGCGTTTGTCGGAGTTGTGGGAGGACATCACAGCGTGTCGCGTAGCGGGCGTTTGATGGTGTTCGATCCGGTTGTCGGTAATAAAGAGGCGGACGGAGTTGTGGCGGAAATACCCCGGCGGGGAGAAAAAGTATTACCTGTGGTGAGGGATCGGTTGCCCGACGGGATATGGCCGCAGTTCCTGCATCCTTATCCGTTGAACGACACTTATTTTTTGGTTTCGGCCAAACTCACTCCGGCTTCTTTGTGGGGATTGTATTTGGTGGATGTGTTCAATAATATGACACTGATTTCAGAAGAGGAGGGGTGTGCCCTATTGGAGCCGCAGGTGCTTGAAGCCCGGAAACTTCCTCCGGTCATTCCTAATCGTGTTGTCGAGGGAGAAAAGCAGGCTACCATCTATTTACAGGATGTATATTTCGGCGACGGCTTGAAAGGTATTCCCAAAGGGGCGGTAAAAAAACTGAGGATAGGTTCTTATCATTTCAGTCCTTACACGCAGGGGGGCTTGCTGGGAACAATCGGGATGGATGGTCCCTGGGATATTAAGCGGATACTGGGAACGGTGGATGTGGAAGAAGACGGTTCGGTGATGTTTTCCGTGCCTGCCAATGTCCCGATATTCATACAGCCGCTGGACGAGGAGGGGAAGGCGCTGCAATTGATGCGTAGCTGGTTCACCGCTATGCCGGGCGAAACTTTATCGTGCCTGGGATGCCACGAAGACCGCAGGAGCGTGCCTCAGCCGCAGGTGCGGATCGCTTCCAGGAAACAGCCGCAGCCTATAAAACCGTGGTTGGGGAAAGAGCGTGGTTTTAGTTTCCGGCATGAGGTGCAGCCCGTGTTGGATCGGGCCTGTGTGGCCTGCCACAATGAGAATCATCCGGAACTTCCTTACCTGAAGGGCGACCGTTGGATAAAAGATTGGCGATCCGGTATTTCCGGAAGGGCGGGGACGAGCTATGGCGGACATTTCACGCTGTCGTATGCCAATCTGCACCGCTATGTGCGCCGTCCGGGAATCGAAAGCGACATTCACATGCTTGTGCCGATGGATGTACATGCCGACCAAACGGAGTTGATGCGGATGCTGAACAAAGGGCATCACAATGTCAGGCTTTCTCCGGAGGAAATAGAACGTTTGGCCTGCTGGATTGATTTCAATGCTCCTTTTCACGGGCGGCGTTCCGATATTCCGGAATATGATAAAGCCCGGAAGTGGGTGGAATTGAAAAAGGCGTATGCCGAAATGCTGGGTGCTCCGGAAATCGATTATGAGTATTTACCTGAGTTGAAAACGGATATTGTGGCGGAGCTTCCTGCCGCACAGAGCGTGGATGCGGGTGAGAAACAATTATCCGGCTGGCCTTTCTATAATCCTGTGGGAGGAGTGAATCAGGCCTACGGGGCACATAACAGGCAAATGGGGGGTAACCGGAACTACCAGATGGAAATTCCCGTCGGTGATAAATTGTCGATACAATTGGTGAAAATCCCTGCCGGAGAGTTTTTAATGGGGAGCGGACGTGCTGCGGATGAAATGCCCGTGACCCGTACGGAGATCGAGAAACCTTTCTGGATGGCGCGTTTCGAGGTGACGAACGAGCTCTATGCTTTGTTCGATCCGGAGCACGATAGCCGGGAAGAACATCGCCACGGCTACCAGTTCGGAAGAAAGGGCTATTCCCTAAACAAGCCGGAACAGCCCGTGGTGCGTATTTCCTGGCAGGAGGCCATGGCGTTTTGTGCCTGGCTATCTGAAAAAACGGGAAAGAAGTTTACTTTGCCTACGGAGGCGCAATGGGAATGGGCCTGCCGGGCAGGTAGTGCAACCCCTTTCTATTTCGGGGAAGCGGGAAGTGATTTTTCTTATTTTGCCAATCTGGGCGATATTCGTTTGAGGGATTTTGCAGCGTGTACGGCGTTTAAATTCTATGAGAGTGCGAAAATACTGGATCGTCCGAATCAGTACGACGACTGGATTCCCCGGGACACCCTGTATGACGACGGCGGTTTTGTTTCGGAGCCTGTGGGGCGTTACCGTCCCAATCCCTGGGATTTATACGATATGCACGGTAATGTGGCGGAGTGGACGCGTTCGGCTTATGCCCCTTATCCTTACCGGGACAATGACGGGCGGAATGATTTGGAAGCGAAAGGAATGCGGGTTACCCGGGGCGGGTCGTGGTATGACCGTCCGTTCCGCGCAACTTCTTCTTTCCGGCAGCCTTACCGGGACTATCAGAAGGTGTTTAACGTGGGCTTCCGGGTTATCATGGAGGAATAGGCATGAGGTGGTTGTTTTTTTGTGTCGCCCTTTGTTTAGGGAGTGGATTTTGTGTGCCCCGGGCACAGGGAAAGCCTGCCGGGAAAAATAAGGCGGAAAAAATTTTGATTGCCGGATGCGGATGGGATAGGATAGCTGTGATGGATAAGCAAACCCGGCAGTTGGAATGGGTGCATTACCTGAACCGTGGGGACGATTGCAACGATGTGGAGTTGACCCGGGGAAATGAGATTTTGTATGCCTATACCGGAGGTGCCCGATTGGTGACCTGGGAGCAAAAGGTTGTTTGGGATTATAAGGTGGGTGCGGGCGAGGAGCTGTTCACCGCAACAGAACTTTCCCGGGGACACTACCTGCTGGGAATATGCGGGAATCCGGCCCGTATTGTCGAATTGGACGCGAAAGGGGACGTGACGGACGAATTTACGTTCGAAACCGGAATCAGCAGGGTGCATAATCAATTCCGGCAGATACTTAAAACGAAACGAAATACATATATTATCCCGCTTTTTGGGTGCGGGGATGTGGTGGAAATAAACCGGGAAGGAAAAATTTTGAAACGGGTGAAAGCCGGAGGAAATTTGTTTTCCGTGAAGTTGTTGCGTGGGGGAATTTGGCTGGTCGGCTGCGGCGATGCTCATAAATGGGTGGAAATCGATTCCCGGCGGGGAACGGTTGTCCATACGGTTCATTCCGATAGTCTTCCGGGAATTTCTTTGCTTTTCGTGGCGGAAGTGTGCCCTTATGCAAACGGGCACAGGTTGGTGGCGAATTGGAACGGTCATAGCAGGGATAAAATGCAACCCAGGCTCTTGGAGGTCGATGAACGCAACCGTGTGGTGTGGCAGTTGGGACATACCGGGGAAGTTGGAAATATTTCTGCTGTTTTCCCTTTCAGGAAATAATCGGAAAAGGGGGGATGCCTGTCTTTTGAAAAAATGAGGAATTTTATAAAGTATTGAAATATGTTGTTCTGGATTGACTAAAAATTCCCTATTTTTGTTCAAATGATAATAAGAAATAAAATGGAAGAAAAACAACAATTAGACATAGAGTTGAACCACGAGGTGGCTCAGGGAACTTATGCCAATCTGGCTATTATTTCTCATTCTACTTCAGAATTTATTGTGGATTTTGTGCGGATTATGCCTGGAGTCCCCAAAGCGGAAGTGAAGAGCAGGATCATATTGACCCCCGAACATGCAAAACGCCTTATGCTGGCGTTGCAAGACAATATCCGTAAATTCGAGCAGAGCAACGGCACGATCCGTATGCCGGAAGGAGGGCCTGCCGGACAGATGTTCCCGATCGATATTGAGCCTAAAGGGCAGGCATAAGCCTGTTGTTCCGGTGAAAAATAGGAAAAGGGGAGAGAAAATCGATATTCTTGCGCCGGATAAGAATCGTGCGGCGGGAAAATTGAAATTGTTCCCGGGGAGCGGAGAATAACATAGCAGGAAGGTAAGATTCCAGGAAGATTGGAGCTTACCTTCCTGTGATTTTAGGTGGAAATGCGGTGCGTAAAGCTGATATTTGTATTATCTTTGCTATGCCTGGACAGTGCGGGGATAGAGAGGTAACTGTGTGGGTGTGAGACGTGTGACTATTATAAATGACTAAAACAAAAGATTGAAATGACAGCAAACTGGTTTGAAGCGAAGGTGAAATATGTAAAGGTGAATGAAGACGGGAGAGAGAAAAAGGTGAATGAAGCTTATCTGTTGGACGCATTGTCGTATACAGAGGCGGAAAGCCGTATCATGCACGAAATGGAATCGGTGATTAAAGGCGATTATTATATCAGCAGCTTAAAAAAATCGAATATAACAGAGTTGGTTCCGTCGGACGATGAAACGGACGATCGCTGGTATAAGGCAAAAATCGCTATTATCGATGCCGACGAGGTAAGCGGTAAGGAAAAATCCAGCTACCAGTATTATTTGGTGGCGGCTGCGAACATAAACCGTGCATTGGAAAATCTGGAAAAAAGCCTTTCCACGTTTGTCGTTCCTTATGAGATCTGCAATGTGGCCGATACGCAGTTTATGGATGTATTTCCTTATTTTTCGGAAGGTGAGGAAGAAATCCCTGCTAATTTAAAGCCGTTGAAAAAAGAAGACGAAGAAGCCGAGCCGGAAATGTAATGCTCCCGCTTTCCGGGAAGCAGGAATAAATAAACAGGGGGCGCGTCCCGCCTGATCTATCGTGGAAAAGTGATCCGTTAAGATTGCTTTTCCATTTTTGTTTTTAAACCTCTGTTTTGTGGAACGGAATCGTGTGGTGGTGGCTTGAAAACGGGGGACATTTGCGGCTTTTCCTGCCTAAAGAAAGGTTATTTGTGTTAAAATTTCGTTATCGTTTGCGCAGGTGGTTGTTATTCTTGCAATTGCCCCGGCGATCCGGTGAATTTTTCTTGAAAGATTTGTTGCGTTTAATCCTGTTTTCTTTTTTATCTTTGGATAGTTCGTAACCTGAATGGTTGGTATTTTTAAGATATAGGTTAAAGAATACAGTTAAAAAGACCGCTTTTGCTTGATAATTGAAACAACTTGAAACATTGGCTTTCGGTCAGGCGTATCAAAAAGAATTAAATGGGCAATATTATGAAAACACGTATGGAACACGATCTGTTAGGAGAAAAAGAAGTTCCGGCAGATGCTTATTATGGAATTCAGACTTTAAGGGGAATTGAAAATTTTCACAATATCAGCGGGATCACCATCGGGGATTATCCGAACTATGTGAAGGCGCTGGCTATGGTGAAATGGGCTGCTGCCAAAGCAAACCGCGAGCTGGATATATTGCCGGAGGACAAGGCAGAGGCTATTACAAAGGCTTGTGAGGAAATTATCGACGGAAAGCTTGCCGATCAGTTTCCGGTGGATTTGGTGCAGGGAGGTGCAGGGACTTCAACTAATATGAATATAAACGAGGTGGTGGCTAACCGCGCTCTCGAGCTTATGGGACACCAGAAGGGAGAATATCAGTATTGCCATCCGAATAACGATGTGAATTTGTCGCAATCGACCAATGACGCTTATCCCACTTCTTTTAAGCTGGCGTTTATTTTTATGAATGAAGAATTGATCGCGGAATTGAAATTATTGATTCATGCGTTCCGCGCCAAAGGCATTGAGTTTAAGGATGTGCTGAAAATGGGGCGCACCCAGTTACAGGATGCCGTGCCTATGACATTGGGACAGGAATTTGAGGCGTTTGCCGCGACTTTGGAGGAGGAGATCGACCGTTTGAATCAAATGGCGAAATTGTTTCTGGAAGTGAACATGGGAGCGACCGCCATTGGAACAGGGATCAATTCCGAACCTGAATATTCTGCGAAATGTATTAAAAATCTGCGGATCATTACCGGACAGGAATTTGTGCTGGCTTCTAACCTGATCGAAGCTACTCCCGATGCCGGGTCTTCGGTGATGTATTCTTCCGCTTTAAAACGTATGGCTGTGAAGCTTTCTAAAATTTGCAACGATCTGCGTTTGCTGTCCAGCGGCCCGCGTTGCGGATTGAACGAAATTAACCTGCCGCCCATGCAGCCGGGATCTTCAATTATGCCGGGTAAAGTGAATCCGGTGATTCCCGAAGTGGTGAACCAGATTTGCTACCGCATCATCGGTAACGATCTGACCGTGACATTTGCCGCAGAAGCCGGGCAATTGCAGTTGAATGTGATGGAACCAATCATGGTGCATGCCATATTCAGCTCTATTAAGATGTTACAAAAGGGAATGGAGCGTTTGAGGGTGCTGTGTATCGACGGTATCACGGCGAACGAAGAACATTGCCGGGAAATGGTGCTGAACAGCATTGGAATCGTAACGGCGTTGAATCCCACTTTGGGCTATGAAAATTCTTCCCGCATCGCCAAACGGGCTTTAAAGGAGAATCGCAGTGTATACGATTTGGTTTTGGAAGAGGGTTTGCTGACAAAGGCGGAATTGGACGAACTCCTGAAACCCGAACTGATGATTCGGCCGCATAAGTTTTATAAGAAAAAATAAAGGAAGAGTTCCTTTACAAGATAACCCCCCGGAATGTTGCTTACATTCCGGGGGGTGTTGTTCCGGGTGGTGATGTTATTTTTTAGGTAACCATGTTTTGGGTTTAGGGAGGGTGATTCCTCTTTTCAGGTCTTTCATTTTGTACCGGGTGGTTAGCTGTATATCCTGTGAAAGCTCTGCTGATTTTAGTAACTCAAAATCGGCCGGAGTGGCGGAACGGAAATTCTTGAAGGTGGCCGGATAACCTGTTACGGTCAGTTTCCGGCTGTTTCTGCCTGCTTGTCCTTGTTCAAAAGTAAAACGCGGCTCGACGAGGACATCGGCTTTTGCTTGCAAGATCAGTTCTGCAATCAGGTTTCCTTTGCGCACGGAAAGGGGAATAGACCTGGTGAACCATTTTTCCTGCCATTCCGCACTGCCCGATATACTGTTCTTTTGAACGTCCAGCTCTGCTATGGTGGGACATTGTATAACGCTGCAATCTATGGAGACGGCTTTGCTATCGTACTTTTTTAGCGTTCCGCATGAAGCTAAAAGCACGGAGAGAAGAAGAATGTAATGATATGTTTTCATGTTTTTTGTCTTACTGTTAATGATGAAGGTTGCACACTGAAGATATTTTTATTGATTTTGTTTCTATATAGGCTATTGTTTGAGGTTATTTAGAGGATGTAGTTATGCTGACCGGGGTGAAATTCTTATAGGTGGCCGGATAGCCCGTTACGTAGACTGTTTTTATTTTGCCGCTGCGTTTTCTTTCATATATAAATCTGGGCTCGACGAGTACGTCTCCTTGGGTTTTCTCTAAAGCGTTCGCAATGGCGTTGGCTTGCATTTCTTTAAAACTGAGTCCTTTTTGGCGGAGGCAGGTGCCGTTTGACTTTTGAGAACCGATGTTTAATTCCGCTTCTGTCACTTTACAGTCTACGTTAGGCGTTATTTCTGCTGTTTTAGAAGAATAAGATTTCACTAATGAGCAGGAAGTCATGGCTCCGGCAACGATGATTAATAATAGATACTTTTTCATTTCTTTAAAAATTAAGTGATTATAAATGTTTGTTTTATAGTTGTTTGTAAGTTTTGTTTGATTTTACATTAACTATTTTTCTGTTAGATATTTATGGCATAAAATATATGTACGTTTAATTTGGTAAGTAGAAGACGAGAATTTTTTGTGTCAATTTTTTGAATAACAATATTTTGATTTGTTTATAAAATTTGTATTTTTATCCCATAATAAATGTACGTAATTGTTGTTGTTTATCAGGAAGATAGAATCCTCCGGGCAGCATTATGATATTTTAGGTGTAGGTATAGGGATGAAAAAGCGGTGTAGAGAGGATCTTTTTCTTTTTATGGAAGGATAACAAAGTTGTTTGAATTCAGTATAAATGTAAAGGATTACTGTCTTTTCCCGTACTGGTTTCAAATATTGAAGTTTGAGTATATTTAATTTATTAATCAAAACAGAAAGAAGATGAAAAAAATGTTTACAAAGACGATCGCAATTGCTTTGATTGCTTCTACATCCGTAGCTATGACCGGGTGTTACGGACCGTTTGCCCTGACTTCTAAGTTGCATGACTGGAACGGTCAGGTATCTCAGAAAAAATTTGTTAACGAGTTGGTATTTTTAGGTTTGTGCATCCTGCCTGCTTACGAATTATGCGTGTTGGGTGACGGCTTGATTTTTAACTCTATCGAATTTTGGGGAGGAAATAATCCTATTGCAATGAAAGCCGGGGATGTGGAAGAATCTAACATTTTACGCGACGGACAGTTGTATAAAGTGATTAAAAGCCGGAACAGCCTTACTATTGCTATGCACGATAGCGATATGAAAGTGGATTTCAAATATTTCCCGAAAGAAAAAGCTTGGTATCAGATGGACGGGGAAAGCAAAGTGAAAGTGGTAGATATGAAGGATAATACCGTATTTACTTATTTGCCGAACAATAAAACTTTGGCTTTCGACGTAAATTCAATCAATCAGATTGAAGAACAGGTGATGGCTGCCAGATAAGCTCGATGAAAATAAATGAAGTGCCGGAGATTTTCTCCGGCATTTTTTATGTGTACCGGGTAAGTGGTAAAACTCTGTTTTCAGAAATTATCAGAGGGGAAGGGAACTATTTCTGGATGCAGGGAGAGAAATTGCATTCCCTGAAAATAAAGAAAAGGAGTGTTACCCGGTGGGGGAAAAAGCCCATGCTGATTTTTTTGTTCATTGCCTGTAAACAGTTGGCTTTTTCTGAAAAGATATTACTTTTGAAAGTAAAATAACAATTTAAGAAATGAGTATGTATTTCAATGAGCAAACAGCAAAACAATTGACTTTAGTGGCTACACTACGGGCAAGAAAAGAGAAAATCGACGATCTGAAACAGGCTTTGTTGTCGTTGATGGATAAGACCCGGGCAGAAGAAGGCTCGGTAACCTATCACCTTTATGTGGACCGGGACGATTCCCAAAATTTTATTTTTCACGAAACCTGGGCAAGTCAGGAATTATGGGAAAAGCACATGGAAAGCTCTCATATCAAAAATTTCTTTGCTGGGGCGGATGCCCTTTTGGATGGCGAGCCTACGATGTTCCGGTTGGAACGTTCGCTGGCTCCGGCTCCCGTGATCGATAAGGAAGCTTTGGTGCTTTTCGCTTACAACCGGGCGAAAGCGGGAAAAGAGAAGGAATGGCAAAAGATTTTGGAAAACCTGATTGAGCCTACATTGGCTGAAAACGGTTGTTTACACTATGAATTGCATCGTGACCGGGAAGATGCCCGGAATTTTATGTTTCACGAGACCTGGAAAACGGTGGAAACCTGGAACGATCACATGCAGGCCGGACATTTAAAAGCTCTTTTGGAAATCATCGACGATTATACGGAGTATGGGATCAGGGTGGTGAAAGCACAGGCATTGGATTAACGATTCCTGCGTCCGGGTGGAACGTTGCTTTATAGTGAGAATAGAAGGAGCAACCGGAGGGCCGCCTGAAATGCCCTTGCCGGAAGGCTTCCGGTGTTTGTTGCGATGAGCCTTAGGTTATAAGATAAGTCCGGTGTCTGCCGGCTTATCTTTTAATGGAACTTTTGTCCTTTGGGGAGGTACCAACCCGGTTTAGGTGGGGTGTGAGCAATAGAAACGACGGTCGCCGCCAAGCACAGAGGAAATGACGATATTTTAACTGATAAACCTCCAGTTGATACGGGTTTTGAAAAGCCGTTTGATTTGGGTGGCGAAAAGTTGGTTTTCTTCTTTGGCAAGGTCGGGGTCGTCAGCCAGAATCGTATTGGCAATCCGTGAAGCTTCATTGAGAAGCAATCCGTCTTTTCCCAGATTGGCAATCTTTAAACTGCAAGTCAGTCCGCTTTGCTGTGTGCCTTCGAGGTCGCCCGGCCCTCGGAGTTTCAGGTCGGCTTCGGCAATCTCGAAACCATCGTTTGTTCCGGTCATCGTATCGATCCGTTTGCGCGATTCATTGGAAATCTTATAAGAAGTCATCAGGACGCAATAAGATTGATCGGCTCCCCGGCCTACCCGTCCTCTCAGCTGGTGGAGCTGGGATAAGCCGAAACGTTCCGCGCTTTCGATTACCATGATCGAGGCATTCGGAACGTTTACGCCTACTTCGATCACGGTGGTGGCCACCAGTATCCGGGTTTCCGCCTGAACAAAACGCTGCATTTCCGCATCTTTTTCCGCAGGCTTTAGTTTACCGTGGACGATGCCTGTTTTATAGCCTTTGGGAAGAAAATAGTTGTTGATCATTTCAAAACCTTCTTCCAGATTTCTGAAATCCATTTTTTCCGATTCCCGGATGAGGGGATATACCACGTAAGCCTGCCTGCCTTTTTCCAGTTCTTTTTCGATAAACCGGAATACGTCCGTCCGTTTTTTCTCAAAGGCATGAAAGGTGGTGATCGGCTTTCTGCCCGGCGGCAACTGGTCGATCACCGATACGTCCAGGTCGCCGTAAAGCGTCATGGCGAGTGTGCGGGGGATCGGGGTGGCGGTCATCACGAGCACGTGGGGAGGGATGATGTTTTTGTTCCATAGCTTTGCCCGCTGGGCAACCCCGAAACGGTGCTGTTCGTCGATAATCACTAAGCCGATATTTTTAAAGGTCACTACATCTTCGAGGAGGGCATGGGTCCCGATAAGGATTTGGAGACTTCCGTCCTGTAAGCCCCGGTGTATTTCTTCCCGTTCTTTCTTTTTGGTCGATCCGGTCAGCAGGGCGACGGTAATCCCCATTTCTTTCAACATTTCCGATACGGTGGCATAATGCTGTGTGGCGAGAATTTCGGTAGGAGCCATGAGGCAGGTTTGGTAACAATTGTCCAGAGCGATCAGCATGCACATCACCGCTACCAATGTTTTTCCGCTCCCTACATCCCCCTGGAGAAGCCTGTTCATTTGTTTTCCCGTTCCGCAATCTTGCCGGACTTCCCGGATCACCCGTTTTTGTGCTTCGGTCAGTTCAAAAGGAAGGTGATGGTGGTAAAAAGCATTGAAATAATCGCCTACAACCTGGAACGGATGGCCTTTAAAATAGGTTTTCCGCTTGTATTTCAGCTTTAATATATTTAGCTGAATATAGAACAGTTCCTCAAATTTCAGCCGGAAAATCGCTTTTCGCAACAAATCCGGAGAGCCGGGGAAATGTATATTGTATAATGCATCATGCAGGAACATGAGCTTATGTTGCTGGATAAACCAGGCCGGAAGGGTTTCCGAGATTTTCCCGTTGAGGGTTTTAAATATCGTTTCCTGAATTTTGCCGATCGCCTTTGAGTTCAGAAAAGATTTTTTCATCTTTTCCGTGGTGGGGTAGATCGCCTGAAAGCCGATCAGCAGGTGGGAGGCTTTTTCAAACGGGTCGATCTCCGGATGGACAATATTTAGCTTGTGGTTGAATTCCGAAGGCTGTCCGAAAATCAGATAATCTTTGTCGGCATCGATTTGGTTTGTCAGATATTTAAACCCTTTGAACCACACCAATTCCAGCGTTCCGGTTTCGTCATAGGCAATCGCGGTCATCCGGGTGGCCTTGCCTTCGCCTACGGTTTTTAAATCACGGATACGGGCTTTGATCTGGATATAGGGTAAATGACCGTTCAGTTCGGCAATAGTATAGATTTTCGAGCGGTCGATATATTTGAACGGGACATGGTATAACATATCCTCGTAGCTCTGCACCTGGAGTTCCTCATAAAGTACAGCCGCTTTTTTCTCGCCTACACCCGGCAGGAATTTTATATTTAATCCCGATAATTCCATTTAAATGGTTTTCCCATGAGTAACAGTCTTCGAAATGAAACCTGTTTGTTATGCTCTGTTTTATCCTTAATTTCCGTATTTCCTATTTTGAATAACGAAATTAAAAATTAATTCCAGACCGGACGATACAACCTCGTATATTTTTTTTATTTTCGTTTTAAAATGCTTGCCGGACGGACGAAGTGCTCCGGCGGGGACGATTTGTAGGACTTGTTTTTATTATGAGTTATCTGAAAGAAAGAATTAAGCATGCAGTAAGGTTCAGGCATAAGAGGGGATTCGGTGTGCACTCTCCTTTTATGTTTAATCTGATCCTGAACGTGATCCGGGATAAAGAGAAGCAATACACATATCCGGTGAGTTTGGAAAAAAAAGATGGCTTGGGGCATCATGAAAAAAAAGTTTTTCGCCTATTGTCCCGCCTGACCCGCTATTTGGATGTGCATTCGCTGGCTTGTTTCGGTGTGGAAGCTCCCCGGACCGGAAATTATTTAAGAGCGATGGTTCCGGGGGCTGAAATACAGATCAACGGCGGCAGGCTGTCTCCTGAGGTCGATTTCATTTATCTGGGGCGGGGATTTCAGCAATATCTCCCGGATGAACTGGAACGGGGGGAATTGTTTGCCTGTCATGGTAAAAGGAAATGTGTGGTGATTACCGATATTTATAAAAGCAGGCAGGCAGGCCGCTTGTGGCGGCAAGCCGGGGAAAAAGCAACGGTACGTCTGGATATGATGTGGTATGGGATTCTGTTGTTCGACGAAAAGTTGCAGAAAGGGAAATATAATTTGATTATTTGAGAAATCCGGAAATATAAATGATAGGGATATGAAAATTTATACTAAAACAGGAGACGGGGGCATGACTTCACTGATCGGAGGAACAAGAGTTCCTAAGAATAGTGCCCGTTTAGAGGCTTACGGCAGTGTGGATGAGCTGAACAGTTATATCGGGATGATCCGTTCGCTCGTGACGAGTCCGGAAATTGCCGGGGAATTGGCTGAAATTCAGATGCGCCTGTTCGATGTGGGAGGAAATTTAGCCACCGATCCCAATGGGCAAACCCGTTTGCCTTTGGGCGTAGAGGAGGCGGATATTGAAGTTTTGGAGAAGGCGATCGACCGGATGGATGCGGAAGTGCCTCCTTCCCGTTTTTTTGTTTTGCCGGGAGGAAATGAATCGGTTTCATTTTGCCACATTGCCCGTACCGTTTGCCGCCGGGCGGAACGCCGGATGCTGGATTTGAATCAGGACGCCGCAGTGGAGGAATTGGTGATGAAATATGTAAACCGCCTGTCGGATTATTTATTTATGCTTTCCCGGAAACTGGCTCATGATGCCGGAATCGAGGAATTGAAGTGGGTTCCCCGGCAAAAATAAATTTTTTTAAATTGAGTTTTTATTTTTTTGCATAATTAGGTTTTGTTGCGTAATATTGTTGCACATTCTTTGGGCAATTTTATAAATATTAAAAATAGTATGGTAAACAAAATCACAACATTTGCTTTGTCGTTGGTCTTGTTAGCAGGTATGTTGTTTCCTGCTATCGGTCAGACAAAAAAGAAGCCAGTTCCGCAAACGTGGGAAACTGCTGTATTAAATGCAAAAGCAACTTTGCGGGAGGCACTGGTCAAGCATAAAATGCCGGTGCAGAGCGAAGTGGTTCGGCGCGGTCAGGCTGCAACCCCGATGAAAGTAGATGTCAGCGGTTTGGATCATCTGGTGCTTTATACCTGGGAAACTCCCGACGGAAACGGTAGCGACCACGGGGTGTGGGGAAATGCCCGTTTAACCACCGCCGACGGTAAAACGGTGTGGCTGGACGAATTGAAGCCTGTGTATGAAAAAGCGGGTTGGGGAAGTGTGAAGCGGAATAAAAACCTGAGTGATGAGGCGTTGAGTATCGCGGGAAAGAAATACGAGCACGGGATTTTGTGCCATGCCAGCGGTGAGATCATGTTTGCGTTGGGGAAAAAATATAAGACATTCGAAACGGAAGTGGGGATTGATGACGGAGCCGGAGGTGGTAGCGTTGTTTTTAAAGTCCAGAATATCTCCGGACGTTCGGTGGTGGAACAGTTACAAAAAGAGTATGGCTCACGGGTTGCCCGTTTTGTTTCGTTTGCCAACGTATCGCCCGATATTTGGTTGGCAACGCCGGATGCCAGTGTAGAACGGCGCGCTGTGGCAAATGTCATTAAACGAATAAAGAACAACGATATTTTTACGGCGGAACTTGAAAAAGCAGATGCCCTGAAAACGGTGGATGAACAAATCGTTGCTTATTTCGGATTGCTGGATAAAGCGGCAGAAGTGCTGAATCTGGAAGAACAACTGGCTTGGGTGAATTTGCAGGCTTTGCGGGATGCTTTTGAAGATATGAAAAAGGTTCCTTCTTATGATGCTGCCGCAAATGGGGAAAAGCTGAAATTTATCGAAACGAATTATGATGATGTTGTAAAAAACATAGGTAGCGGCAAGCCGGAAGTTGTGGAGAAAGCGAAAGCTATTGTGAAGGCAAAACGGGATATGCTTTTGGCAAATCCTTTGCTGGACATCGATAAAATTGTTGTGGAAAGATACCGTTTGGGAGCTAACGACCGGAAGGCTATGGCTCCTTCGCTGGGAACACAAAATAATAACTGGTCGAGCCAGCCGTCTGCCCGGAGATACGGGTTCGACGCTGAAATCTGCGAGTTGTCGAACTTGAGGGGAGACATTAAGAGCCGCACGATTTTCAAGCCGACCAATACTTCTTCCGTAACCGATTTGCAATTGCATTGGGACGGCGACCGCCTGTTGTTTACGATGGCCGACGACAAAAACCGCTGGCAGGTTTACCAGGTGGGCGTGGACGGAAAGAATTTGAAACAAATGATCGTTTCGGAAGAGCCCGATTTGCATTTCTGTGACGGTAACTATTTGCCGGACGGGCGTATCGTTGCCACTTCCAACATGGGGTACCACGGTGTGCCTTGCGTGAATGGCTGGGATGCCGTGTGCAATCTGGTGCAATACGATCCGGAAAAAAAGAAATTGCGCCGTTTGACTTTCGATCAGGACGGTAACTGGAATCCGGTGGTGATGAATAACGGACGATTGATGTACATTCGTTGGGAGTATACCGATTTAACCCATTATTTTTCGCGTATTGTGATGCACATGAATCCTGACGGCACGGACAACCGTTCTTTGTATGGCAGTGGTTCTTTCTGGCCTAACAGTACTTTTGACGTGAAGCCTTTACCGGGCAATACAAGCCGTTTTATCGGGGTGATTTCCGGACACCACGGGGTTGCCCGTTCCGGTCGTTTGATGTTATTCGATCCGGCAAAATCGCGTAAAGAAGAAAAAGGAGTGATTCAGGAAATTCCTTTCAAAGGACGGAAAATCATTCCGGAAGTGAAAGACCAGTTGGTGGACGGTGTATGGCCGCAGTTCATTAAACCTTATCCGCTGGATGATAAATACTTTTTAGTGGCTGCTAAGTTGAGCCCTTCTTCGCTTTGGGGTATTTACCTGACGGACGTTTTCAATAACCTGACCTTGGTGGCTGAATTCGAAGGAGAAGGTTTGATTGCTCCTATTCCTTTAAGAAAAAGCCCGACTCCTCCGGTGATTCCGGACCGGGTGAATCTCGACGATAAAGAATCGACTATTTTTATTCAGGATTTGTATGAAGGTGAAGGTTTGCCGGGTGTGCCCCGGGGTACGGTGAAAGAACTGCGTATCTTTGCCTACGAATTCGCTTATAATTATTCTCCTTCCGACCACTATGCACAGGGAATACAGGCTGGCTGGGATATTAAGCGGCTGCTGGGTACCGTGCCTGTGGAAAAGGATGGATCGGCAATCTTTAAAGTGCCTGCCAATACACCGATTTCCATTCAGCCTCTCGACGGGGAAGGACGTGCTGTGCAATGGATGCGTAGCTGGATTTCCTCCATGCCGGGTGAAACCGTGTCGTGCGTGGGTTGTCACGAAGATCAGAACCAGATTCCGATGCCGAAGCGGGTGGTGGCTTCTACCATCGCCCCGCATAAAATCAAAGAGCCGGAAGGCGGAGTGAGGTCGTTTACGTTCAATCTGGAAATACAACCTATTCTCGACCGGGCTTGTGTGGCCTGTCACAATGAAAGCAAACCTTCGCTTGATTTCAGGAGCGGGCGGACAGAGAGTTGTACGGACTGGGCGGATTTTAAACGGGAGTTTGAGTCCAGCTATCTAGCATTGATGCCTTATTTCTACCGTCAGGGGCCGGAAGCTGAAATGTATGTGCTGAAGCCTTATGAATATCATGTTTCCAATAGTGAATTGATCCGTATGCTGAAAAAGGGGCATTATGGAGTGGAACTCACGGATAAAGAATGGAAAACCCTGTATGCCTGGGTGGATATGAATATGCCGGATGCCGGAAGGTTTGACAATATCACTCCTTTCAACGGTTTCGACCAGTATGCCCGCCGTATAGAGCTGGCGAATAAATATAGCCATTCGGGAGTGGATTGGAGGAAAGAACTGACTGACTATGCCGATTACCTGAAAGGGAAAGGCGAGATCACCCCTGTGATGCCTAAGCCCGTGAAGGAAGTGAAGTATAAAGACGTGAAAGTGGCTGGCTGGCCGTTCGATGCAGCGAAAGCCGAAGCGATGCAGGGAAATACCGAGAAAAAAGTGATCGAAGTGGCTCCTGGGGTGAAGATGACTTTTGTGAAGATTCCTGCCGGAAAATTTGTGATGGGCTCTAATGTTGGCGAAAGCGACCATGCGCCCGCATTCAAGGCTGAAGTGAAAAAGGCTTTCTGGATGGCCGAAACCGAGGTGACGAACGAGCAGTTTTGTGCCCTGTTCCCGGAACATAACAGCCGTATTATCGGACAGTTCTGGAAAGACCATACCACAGCCGGGTATCCTGCCAATAAACCGCAGCAGCCTGTTATCCGCGTTAGCTGGGAGGAAGCGATGGAATATTGCAAGCAACTGGGCGAGAGAACCGGGCTTCGCATGAGCCTGCCCACGGAAATGCAATGGGAATGGGCCGCCAAAGCAGGAAGTGACGATAATTTCTGGTATGGCGATAACAACACGGATTTTGCTTCTTATGAGAATCTGGCCGATGCACAGTTGTCAAACATGGCCGTGACGGGAGTGAATCCGCAGCCGATGTCTAAAAATGATCCCTGGCGTAAATTTTACGACTATCTTCCGAAAGCCGCTTTGGTGGACGATGGCGAAATGATTGTTTGTGAAGTTGGAAAATATAAGCCTAATCCCTGGGGATTATATGACATTCATGGAAATGTGGAAGAATGGACGAACAGTGATTATCTGCCTTATCCTTATAAAGATAAATTGCAGGGCACCGGTACGGAGAAAGTGGTGCGTGGCGGTTCCTGGATAGACCGTCCTAAATTTGCCACGGCTAATACCCGGAAAGCCTTCTATCCCTGGCAAAAAGTGTTTAATGTGGGATTCCGCGTTATTATCGAAGAATAAAGAATTTTATTATAGTTTCAGCCCTCTCTGCGGAGAGGGCTTTTTTTATGCTTATACCGTGAGGGCAATAAAAACTTTAATTTAAACTTTTGTTGATTGATGTTAAAAAACGATATATTTGTGTGTTTCGGAATCAACCCGATGATGATGTGTAATTATAAACGATGTGTTATGTGGAAAAAATTAGGGTATGCTGCGGGAATATGGGTGTTGATAGGCAGTCTTTGCGGTGCTTGCGGGGGCAGGATGCAGAAGGAAAAAGGAGAGCTCGAACAAGTACGTTTGGTGGCTGAAAAATCGGATTTAAAACGGGCTGACGTTTTGGAAATTGCCGGGCTGATTCATTTGGAAACGCACGATAGTTGCCTGGTGGGGTATATTCCTAAACTCATTAAGCGTTCTTCCGGCTTTTATATATGGTCTGCCGGACAGATATTGAAATTCGATATGGCAGGTCGTTTCCTCTACCGTATTCATCAAAAGGGACGGGGACCGAAAGAGTTTTTGAATATCGATGCTATCAGTGTGGACGGAGCAGACCGTTACCTTTATTTGCATGACGACCAGTTGCAGAAGTTGATATGCTATGATGCGCTTACCGGGGAATATATCCGGCATGCGGGGTTGGATTACAGGGCTTTTGCTTTTACGGTGATGCCCGATTCGAAGCATTTTGTGTTTTATTGTGGATTCTCTCCTGCTGAAGAGCTGGAAAAAGGAAGGTATTATCCCCGTTTTATTGTGGCGGATAGTTTGGGAAAAGTGGAGAAGACTTTTGTTTATTGTGATAAAAATGTAAATATTCCCGATTATTTCAGTGCCAAGGATGTTTTTTCCGTGCTCGATTCTGCGGTGTATTGTTTTGCCAATTATAACGATACGGTTTTCCGGATCAGTCCGGCTTTAGATATAGCCCCGGCTTTTGTGCTGGACTATGGGAATGATAATCAGCAGAAAAACGATGTGTTGGTTAATAAGCTCGGGCATCTGGAAAAAGTGGAAGGGAGCCCGGAGGGGATGGGGGTTGAGGACATTGCTACATTGGCGCGTATCGAACATACGGCTAAACACTGGTTTTTCATGGGGGGCTTAGGGGATAGATTCACGTTTTGGCTGTATGACCGGGAAAAGCAAAAAGGAATCAATTTGGGAGCTGTGGAAGAGGATGCTATCATCCCTGATTATTTTATGGCTGCCGATGCGGATTATTTTTATACTCCTGTCCCGGTATTCGACCTGAAAAAAATGATTGCCGAAAAACCGGAAAGATACGACCGGGAAATGGTGGAAATGATTGAAAAATTGGATGAGGATGCGAATCCGGTTATCTTTAAGGTGAAGGTGAAACCGATGTGATTGAAAAAGGACTGTATCGGATATAAAAAAAGCCCCCGATTTTTCGGGGGCTTTTTATGTGGTTGAAAAAAGGAATTATTTCCAGATGATTTCGTGAATATGGATTGCCGACGGGGTGTTGATCTCGATAGCGACGGTGTTTGTCGGTAAATCAAACGAAGCAAAGGCTGTCAATACCCTGCCGAGTTTTTGCTTGCGATTCTGGTTGTCGATGGCCCATACCGAAAGATTGGTTTGCGGGTCGGGAGTCGTGAGGATGGTCACCTGTGCAGGAACTCCGTCGATTGTTTTGGCAAATATCTGGGAATTTTCCAGCACGAACGACGTATTCAGGTCGCCGTCGAGGGCTGTGAGGGAATTACCGCCTTTACCGGATAACTGTTCCGATTGCAGGATAAATTTCCGTAAATGGAATTCCCGGGGGGTAGTTCCGCTATTCGTGAAACGCACGATCTTTACCGGACGATTTTCGAAATTGGCGGTGAAATTTGTTCCTTTCAAGTTGAAATCCACGGTTTGCCAGGTGTTTCCGTCTTCTGAAATTTCCATTTTCCCCCAATCGGCTATTTCTTTGTTATTCAGATTTGCTTGAATCGCTCCCTTGTTCACAACCAGCGGAAGTTCGATAGCAAAATGTTGCCCGGCATTGATCTTCACCACTTCCAGCAAAGGGGTGATGATGATGTTTTGGTCTGCCGTTTGCAATTGAACCTGTTTCAGTTGATCGATATTGGTCAGTAGACGGGATTGGGTTTGAATCTGGCTTCCCTTTTTCTCCTGTCCCGGATTCAGGTGCTTGTAAAGTTGTTGTGCATTCCAAAGCATCGTGGCGTCTACCAGAGGCTGCATCACCAGTGACCCGGTTTTAATACCCGGTTGGTAAGGATTCTGGTTGTTTTTGGTGCTGATGTTGTCTTTTTGGGCGTAAAGATTCAGCAGGTTACTGTATTGATTCCAACAACTGACCAAATCGGGTTGTTGCTGGTTGAGTGCCGGGAGCAGGTTTAAAGAAGCCTGTCCGGCTTGCCCTAAAATTTGGAATTGGGTCAGCCAGGGCTTTATTTCATCGATCAGGGCCGGATTTTCGTTACCTGCGAGGATGACTTCTGGAGCTTTTTCAATCTTATTGAATTCTATTTTCAGACGGACGAGATCTTTGGGATCGACTTCCCCTTTTTGAGCCAGGTCGGCTAAGAAACGGTCTGCCACGGGTTTGATCTCAACCGATTCTTCGCGGCGGTAACCGTGTCCGTTTTTCCCTAAGTCGGAATTGTGTTCTGCAAAAACACGGAAAGCTTCCGCCGTTACCGGCATGATGTTCCGGATAGCATCTTCCCAATTTTGATATGAATTGTATTTGGGGGTATTCCACGCATAATCGGCAATGCTATATATAGCGATTTTAGATGCTTCGGCTTTGTCCATCGGGTTGGAAACGAAACCGGACATCAGATTTCCGGCAGCCGTATCGAGTCCGTAAGAACGTCCCAGCAGCAAATGGTCACGCACATAGTCGCTTACCGGGAAATTCCACCAAATATATGCTTCGCGTTTCAGGCGTTTATTAATCCATTGCAATCCCTCGGTGGTGATGTCCGAAATCACCCGGTCGCCAGTCCACATGATACGGATAGAAGGATCTAATTTATCGCCCAGAATGTCGAGATAGGTTCCCGGCTTGGGATCGGACCAGCTTTTATTATATTGGGTGGGGCACATAATCAGCGGTGTGACATCTTTTTTGACTTTCACAAAGTTTTGATGCAGGTAATTCAGCAGGTCGGCCTGGCGGTTCGGATCGGTTCCTTCTCCGGAAATATCATCGAAGAAGATGGCGAAAGAGCGTACGCCGAGCTGATACATCAATTCGAATTTATTTAATAAAAGTTTACGGTCTTCATCGTTCCATTTGATGTCCTGCCCCGGATGTATCGCCCATACGAAATCCACCTTGTTGGTTTTGGCGATTTCCGCCAATTCCCGGATTTGTGCAGCTTCTTTTTCCGGATAGGGCTGACGCCAGTTCGGGCTGCTGTGGAAAGGATCGTCTTTCGGGCCATAGATATAAGTGTTCAGCTTATTGGCTCCATAGAAGTCCAGTTGGCTGATCCGGTCGCGGTGGCTCCAGGGCTGGCCATAGAAACCCTCCACGGTGCCCCGGTAAGGAACACTTGGGAAATCGGTGATCTCCACAACGGGCAATTTCTGCTGTTTCAGTAATTGAGACAGGGTTTGCAGGGCATAGAATGTTCCCCGGCCTTCGTTTCCTGCAATGATCATTTGGTCATTGCCGATGTTCAGGTAATACCCTCCGTCTTTTGCCGGAATGCGGGAGTTATATTTTTTCACGGCTTTATCGCCTTTTTCCCCGATGTAAATCGGGTAGGCTTTTTTGTCGTTGCTGATCTTAAAAAGTTGTTGTAGCTTTTTTATGGCTTCCGGATCGGCCTGTTCTCCGCCGACTAACCGGATTTCTTTTACCTGTACGGTCTGATTGCCCCCTTTTACCTCTTGGGGGATGGGGTGTACCTTGATTTCACCCGCGTAGAGGGAAATGCACGATAAGGTGAAAACGATTAAAATAGTGATTGATTTACGCATAGTTTAAATTTATAGGTTTGTAATTATAGTTTTATCGTTTGCCGGAGGTGGATGTCGCGGGAAGAGGAACCGACCAGAATTTCAAATTCCCCTTTCTCGAATACCCAGGTGTTTTTTTTGCTGTTGAAATAACGGAAAGCATCGCCGTCGAGCAGGATTTCAACCGTACGGCTTTCGCCGGGAGCCAGGTTTATTTTTTCAAAACCTTTCAATTCTTTTACAGGACGTTCCTCGGCCGACTTCACGTCGCGGATGTATAATTGCGCTACTTCCGCGCCTTGCCGTTTTCCGGTGTTCGTGATTCGGAAGGACACTTTTACTTCCTGTTTTTTAGGATTCGTGATGTCGGTGTGCAGGTCATCGTATTTGAACTGGGTGTAGGATAAACCGAATCCGAACGGGAACAGGGGAGCGATGCCTTTATGGTCATAGCCCCGATAGCCTGTGAAAACTCCTTCGTTATAGTAAATTTTCTTTTCTTTGCGGGTTTCGTCGTAATTGCCATAGGCCGGGGAATCTTCCCATTTTTTCTCTATGGAGAAGGGCAATTTGGCCGAAGGGGTTACATCTCCCGCCAACAGGGCGGCCAATGCGTTTCCGCCCTCCTGTCCGGGATAGAATGCGTGCAGCACGGCCGGAACCCGGTCGATCCACGGGGACATATCCACTCCGCCCCCGGCATGCAGGACGACCACCAGATTGGGGGTGATTTCCGTTAATTCCCGGATTAATATGTCTTGCCCGTAAGGTAGTTCGAACGGACGGTCGCGTCCTTCGTATTCGATAGAGCCATCCAGCCCGGCACAGAAAACCACCGCATCGGCCTGACGGGCTATTTTCAGGGCTTCGGAATAGTCAACGGCATCCGTATAGGTGTATCCCAGGCGTATTTCTGCCGGATAACTGCGCTGGTTGCCATATTCCAGCCGGATTTGCGGATTTTTGCCTGCCTCTACCGGGATGGTGGTATAACGATAGTCGAACGATTGTGAACGGGAAGCATCGAGTTTCAATTGCCCGTTTACCCATAAGCGATAGCTACCCTGGGCATCCACGAAGACAATTATTTCTCCCTGGCGTTCCGCCGGAATGGTACCTTCCCAGCAGACCATATAATCGTTGCCCAGTTCCTGCAATCCGTGAGGACGCCCTCCCCATTGGTTATTCACCCGCTTGTCCGTTTGTTCTTTCACCAGGTTGGCGGGAGCGATCGTATCTTTGTAGTAGGATGCCTTTAAACCGTCCTGTCCGTCCGAGGCAATGAACTGGCTATTGGAAAACAACCTCGACTTGAATCGGTTGGAAATGCCTTCCGTGTATAAAACCCGGGTTTTATCGAATCGGTGCTTTATACCGTCGAGATCGGTGACGATGTACCAGGGATTTACTTTGGAACTTCCTCCTCCTCCGTAAACGATGCCTGAATTCGAGTGCACGCGGTCGGAAATAACAACCGGATTCGCAGTAGGCCCGATCACGGCGATGGTTTTTATTTTATCTGCCTGTAACGGCAGCAGGTTTCGGTCGTTTTTGAGCAGGACGATACCTTCTTCCGCCGATTTCAGGGCCATTTGATTGGCTTCGGGGTTGTAAAGAGGAATCGTCGTGTCTTGTTGGGGACGGTCGAAAAAGCCCATCGAAAAACAAGCCCTGTATACGCGTTTTACTTTGTCGTCGATGGTGGCTTCGCTTACTTTACCCGCTTTGATCAAAGGAATCAGTTGTTCGCGGTTAAAGCAGGATTTGCTTCCCATTTCCAGATCGAGCCCGTTGTTGGCTGCTTCTTCGGCAGAATAAGTACAAGCCCAGTCGGACATCAGTATTCCCTGAAAACCCCATTCTTTTTTTAATATATCGATGAGGTGTTTATTCTGCGTGTTATAAACTCCGTTTACCGGATTGTAGCCGGTCATGACAGCTTTTATGCCGGCCTGTTGTACGGCGGCTTTAAAAGGAGGCAGGTAAATTTCGCGCAAGGCCCTCTCGGAAACTTCGGTGCTGACGGTGTAACGGTCGAATTCCTGATCGTTGCCTGCAAAATGCTTGACGGTGGCGATTACTCCTCCGTCTTGTACTCCTTTGATGAAGGGAACTACCATAGAAGAGGTCAGGTATGGATCTTCTCCGAAATATTCAAAGTTCCGTGCGCCTTTCGAAGCCCGGTATATATTAACTCCCGGAGCAAGCAGAAAGTGGATGCCTCTGGCACGCCATTCCTGTGCGTACATGGCACCTGTTTTGCCCGACAGGTCACGATTCCAGGAAGCTGCTATCATCAGGGCGGAAGGGAAAGCCGTTGCCTGTCCGAAAAGTCCCCAGGATGCCACTCCCAAAGGTCCGTCAGCCAGTTTGAAAGCCGGGATCCCCAAGCGTTCGCAGGGATGAAGGTAGAAATCCTCATAACCTGCCAACAGGTCGATTTTTTCTTCTAAGGTCATTCGTTTCACCAAATCGTTTACCCGTTCTTCAACAGGGAGGCTTTTATCCCGGAAAGGATAATCGTTCGGGGTAGCGGACACGTTTGCGGCATGGCTTTTGGATATGCAAAAGGTCATGGAAAGCAGGAGAGCCGTAAATGTCAGTACTTTCATAAGTTTGATTTTTATCGGTTTGCAATAATTTCTACTCTGGAAACGTTCAGGCGGGCGGAGAGCCAGCGTTTGAACTGTTCTTCGTCTGCTTTTCCCGGTTGCTGCCGATAAGTCGTAATGGCCACCGTCAGTGTGTCGTTAGCCTGTCGGTCTATATCGGTACGGATAATCCGGGATACGGCTATGGATTGAATATAGGGGAATAAAATTTTCACTTCGGGGCTGAGTACCATGGTGGTGGAATCGTATGCCGTGTAGTTTTCCAGCTGTGCTTTTAAGCGGTTTATTTCCGTGGTACGCTGTAAGGCTTCCTGCTGGCTGCGGCGGTAGAAATCCTGTAATACCAGATTATTCAGTTCGTTCTGGGGTTTACCGTCTTCTTTGTCGCCGAATCCCTGGGTGATGTTCAGGGGCGTATTTTTTAACCCGTAAGATTCCATTTTTTGCCGGAGCATGATGATGGATTCTTCCGGAAGTTCTTTGCCGACCAGCGATACGGAGATTCCCCGGCGTGGCCCTTCCGGCATGATGTGCTTGTTTAGAATAATGGTGTTGGGAAAATTGATTTCGTTGGCAATGAAACGATCGGCATTGGTTACGAAAATATTCGTTTTGATCATGTTATAGGTGATGTACACACTGGGCACCATCGTGACGAAAAGAATGGTGTAGACGATTTGTTGGACTTTCTTTTCGCGGGCTTTATCGACAAAAGATTTTTTGGAAAAGTGCATCAGTTTCACTCCCAGTGTTGTGGCAAAGGCAATGAAAACGGAGTTGATCATGTATAGGTAGAAAGCTCCGAAGAAATAAGAAAAATTACCGCTTGCCAACCCGAAACCGGCCGTACACAAAGGAGGCATTAAGGCGGTGGCGATGGCTACGCCGGGGATGACGTTTCCTTTTAACCGGGTGCTCGATGCGATGATGCCTACCGTGCCGCCGAAAAAGGCGATCAATACGTCGTATATGGTGGGGGTGGTACGTGCCAGCAGTTCCGAACGGGCTTCGTTCAGCGGGGATATTAGAAAGTAAAGGGTGGAGGTCAATATTCCGAATACCGTGGCGATGGCCAGGTTGCGGAACGATTTTTTAATCAGGTCGAAATCGTATATACCCAATCCGAGCCCGATTCCCATGATCGGTCCCATTAAGGGAGAGATCAGCATGGCGCCGATGATGACGGCCGTGGAATTTACGTTCAGTCCGAGCGAAGCGATGAATATGGCGCAGATCAAAACCCAGAGGTTACTGCCTCTGAAATCGATTCCTTTGCAGATGCTGGCTATGGTTTCCGCTTCGCTTTCGCGGTCGGAAGAGGGGTCGAGAATACCCCGGAGGTATTTTTTGAATTGACTGAATAGTTCTGAGAAGTTCATCGCCTTAATGTTTGTTGTTTTTGAAAAAACGGTTTATGTAGGGGATTTCCCGTAAAGGCAAATCGTTTTTAATCAGATAGACTGCATATACGATTAGCAGAATAGTCCTGAATCCCAGGCGTAAAGCAAGGTTGTCGATTTCAACCCATGCTGCGATCCCGTAGAGGAGCAATGCCAGGCCGACATATTTTCCAATGCCTTTCAGGTCATAACGGATAGGATAGTATCGTTGCCCGAAAATCCAGGAGAGGAACATCATCACGAAATAGCAGGTGAAAGCGGCCCATGCACTGGCTACATAGCCGTAGTGCGGCACGAGGCATACATTCATCGTGACGATGATAGCCAGGCCGATGAGGGAAAAATATACGCCCCATTGCGTCCGGTCGGTCAATTTATACCACAATGACAAATTGAAAAACACTCCGGAAAAGAGGTCGGCGAGCATCACAATGGGCACGATATTCAGGCCTGCAAAATAATCCGGGCTGACGAAATAGCGGATGATGTCGAGATAAAACATCACCCCTAAGAAGATCAGCAGGTCGATGATGATAAAAAATTTCATCGCCAAAGCATAGGTCGTCCGTTTATCTTCACCTTTGCTCCGGGCAAAGATAAAGGGATCGTAAGCATAGCGGAAGGCCTGGGTAAACATGACCATAACAACGGCGATTTTGGTGTTGGCTCCGTAGATTCCCAATTGGCTCATGGCATAGTCGTGGTCGTCGAACAGAAAAGGGAAGATCAGTTTGTCGAGATTCTGATTCATCATGCCCGCCAGTCCCAGCACCAGCAAAGGGAAAGAATAGCGCAGGATTTCTTTCAGCAGGCTATAACGGAACCGCCAGCGTATCCTGACGATTTCCGGTATTAAGGTCAGTAACTGGATAAAGGAGGATAGAACATTCGACACTAAAATATACCCCACTCCGTAATCGGGAAGGTAGAACCAGGAAATCCAATCGGGATGCGATTGGTGGATCACTGGGCAAACGACCAGAAAAAACAGGTTGAACCCGATGTTCAGGGCTATGTTTAACAGTTTAAGAAAAGCAAAGCGTAGCGGGCGTTTCTGAAAACGCAGGTAAGCGAAAGGCAGAGCTGCCAAAACATCCAGGCTGATAATCAGAATCAGCATCAGGATATATTCGGGGTGTTGCCCTGATTCCAGTAAATTGGCGATGGGGTTTAGGAAAAGGGAAGCCAGGGCAATAAATAGTACGGTGGTTGTCCCGACCGATGCCATACAAGTGGAATATATGGTTTGGGGGTCGCCTTTGTCCGAATCGTTGGCGAAACGGAAAAATCCGGTTTCCATCCCATAGGTCAGCAATACCAGCATCAAGGCGGTCAAAGCGTAAAAATTGGTGAAAATACCGTATTGCTCTGTGACCAGCACGTAAGTGTAGAGCGGGGTTAAGCACCAGTTCAGGAATTTTCCCACGATGCTGCTCATGCCGTAAATTGCCGTATCCTTGGCTAAGCTTTTAATTCCAGCCATATTGTAAAATAAATGTAATTTTGAGAAAAGGGGATGCCCTTATATTAACCTCACAAAGATATAAGGAAAAGTAGTATTTAAATATTTTTTGTTTCAAATATCTGCCCGGATGTTCAACAACATAAAAATTGTTGCATAAAAATGCCCGCAAAGGATAACAAGATGTTTCCTTTGCGGGCGGGATTTATGGAGTTGAACCAATCAATGCGTTATTCTTCCCGAAAATTAGGATACATATAGTCGGTTGCCGGAACAAAGGTTTCTTTGATACATTGCGGAGAAACCCAACGGAGCAGATTGAAAACTGAGCCTGCTTTGTCGTTCGTTCCGGAGGCCCGTCCCCCGCCGAAAGGTTGCTGGTCGACCACAGCCCCTGTCGGCTTGTCGTTGATATAGAAATTCCCGGCGGTGTGGGTGAGACGTTCGGTCAGGTGTTCGATGTGGCTGCGGTCATTCGAGAAAATAGCTCCCGTCAAAGCGTAGGCAGACCCCTGGTCGAGCAGGTCGAGTGTTTCTTCCACTTGGTCGGGCTCGTAAACATAAACAGTCAATACCGGACCGAATAATTCTTCCCGCATGGTGATGTAGTCCGGTTTGTATGCCTGAATCACTGTGGGCTGGATGAAATAGCCTTTGGATTTGTCGTGCCCTCCTCCTAAAACGACATCGGCATCGGAAGAGGCTTTGGCATTATCGATCGCTTTAGACAGCTTGTCGAAAGACGTTTCATCGATGACAGCATTGATGAAATTACGGAAATCTTCGATTCCCCCCATTTTGATTTCGGCAAGGTCGGCTTCCATATAGGCTTTGACTTCATCCCAGAGGTTTGACGGGATATAAGCCCGTGAGGCGGCAGAACATTTTTGTCCCTGATATTCGAAAGCCCCCCGGACCATTGCTGTGGCCACCGATTTCGGAGAAGCTGTCGGATCGGCGAAAATGTAGTCTTTCCCTCCGGTTTCCCCTACAATCCGGGGATAGGAACGATAGGAGGATATGTTTTTAACAATGGTAGTCCAAATGTTGTTGAACACTTCGGTCGATCCGGTGAAATGGATGCCTGCAAATTCTTGGTGCGAGAAAATAACATCGGAAGCTGTCGGCCCGGAACAGTATACAAGGTTGATCACTCCGTCCGGTAGTCCGGCTTCCTGCAATATTTTCATAATGACGTAAGCGGAATAAACGGCGGTTTTCGACGGTTTCCATACGCATACATTACCCATTAAGGCAGGAGCTCCCGGTAAATTTCCGGCGATAGACGTGAAATTGAACGGGGTGAGGGCGAAAATGAAACCTTCCAATGGCCGCCATACTGTCCTGTCCCAGATGCCGGGAGAAGAGTTGGGCTGCATGTGATAGATTTCATACATGTTTTTCACATTATAGCGGTAGAAGTCTGCCAACTCACATACACAATCGATCTCCGCCTGAAAGGCATTTTTGGATTGTCCCAGCATGGTCACGGCGTTCAGGGTTTGGCGATACGGCCCGGCGATCAGCTCGGCTGCTTTCAGGAATATCGCAGCCCGGCTTTCCCAGTTCATTTTTTCCCAGGCCGGTTTTGCTTTCAAAGCCGCATCGATAGCCATTTGCACATGCGTGGCGTCTCCCTGATGATAGTGGCCTAACAGGTGAGCGTGGTCGTGAGGCGGGCGAATGTCGTTTAATTTTCCCGTCCGTACTTCCTGACCTCCGATAATCATCGGAAGATCGACCACCGTGTTTTTCAGCTCTTCGATTCTGGCTTTCAGGGCTGCCCGTTCCGGAGATCCGGGAGCATAGGTTTTTACTGGTTCGTTCGTGATTTGCGGTAATCTGTAAACTCCTTTTGGCATAAGTTATGTGGTTTAAGTTTTAATGGTAATAAGTTTATTTTTATGGTTTCAACAAATATAAAAAGATTTATTTAATAATGCCAGCGGAGGAATTTATATTGTGATCTTTCCGTGAGGCAAGAGGGTGTGCTCAAGAGGGTAAAATTGGAATATGGGTCTATACAATTCGTGTCTTTATGATGGAGCAATTTCCCGTTTTTCTATTTTTTGTACGGAATGGTTTCATTTTTGGGTGAAGGTGGTAATGAAAACGATATTTTTTGTTCGATAAAATTTTAAAGCCGTTTTTTTAATTCTGGGATGAATCGGGATAAAACTTTTGCTATAACTTACGAATTGACAAATGATTTGTATCTTTGTGCCCATTAATTTTACATTGTAGATTTTCAATTTTATTTCTATATGATCTCTGTTAATAATGTGAGTGTGATTTTCGGTGGGTTTTATTTGTTGGATTCCGTGTCGTTCCTGATTAATAAGAAAGACCGTATCGGCCTGACGGGGCGAAACGGTGCGGGAAAATCCACCACCTTAAAAATGTTGGCGGGGTTGCAGCAGCCTTCGGAAGGAAGCATTTCGATGTCTTCGGAGGTTAAGATTGGTTATCTGCCTCAAACGAAGGTGTATGTGGACGGAAATTCGGTGAGAAAAGAGGCGGAGAAAGCCTATGCAGACCTGTTTGCCCTGAAAGACGAGGTGGAACGGCTGAACTGCGAACTGGCGGAACGGGAGGATTATGATTCGGAGGGATATATGAAATTGCTGGATAAAATCCACGATAAAACGGAGCAGTTGCTGATGCGGGGAGAAGGGAATATCGACGGGGAAGTGGAAGTGGTGTTGAAGGGATTGGGTTTTAAGCCGGAGGATTTCGAACGGAAATGCGAGGAGTTTAGCGGTGGTTGGCGTATGCGGATCGAGTTGGCGAAGATATTGCTGGCCAGACCGGATATTTTTTTACTCGATGAGCCGACCAACCATTTGGATATTGAGTCGATTTCGTGGCTGGAGTCTTTTTTGCAAAGCTATCCGGGAGCGGTGGTGCTGGTGTCGCACGACCGGGCGTTTTTGGATAATGTGACTACCCGGACGATAGAAGTGTCGCTGGGGAAAGTGTATGATTACAAAGTGCCTTATTCCAAATTCGAGGAGTTGCGGAAAGAACGCATCGAGCAGCAATTAAGGGCTTATCAGAACCAGCAGAAGCAAATCAAAGATACGGAAGATTTTATAGAGCGTTTCCGGTATAAGGCAACGAAATCGGTGCAAGTGCAGTCGCGTATCAAGCAATTGGATAAATTGGAACGAATCGAAGTGGAGGAAGAGGATTCTACCCGGATTAACATCCGTTTCCAGCCTGCCGTGCGTTCCGGGGATGTAGTGGTGAGCGGACGGGAATTGACGAAAGCCTATGGAAAACATTTGGTGTTGAAGGATATTGATTTGGACATTACCCGGGGGGAAAAGGTGGCGTTTGTAGGGAAAAACGGAGAGGGTAAATCTACTTTGGTCAAAATGATTATGGGGGAAATTCCTTATGAGGGAGATTTAAAAATCGGATATAATGTGAATATCGGTTATTTCGCACAAAATCAGGCAGACCTGCTTGACCCGGAGGTCACGGTGCTCGATACGGTGGATCGGGTGGCGGAAGGAGAGATCCGGAAAAAGATCCGGGATATTTTGGGCGCATTCCTGTTTTCGGGTGAAGATGTGGATAAGAAAGTGAAAGTGTTGTCGGGCGGGGAGCGTACCCGTTTGGCAATGGTGCGGCTGTTGTTGGAGCCTTATAATTTGCTGATCCTCGATGAGCCGACCAATCATCTGGATATGCGCACGAAAGATATTTTAAAGGAGGCGCTCCGGAATTTCGAAGGAACGGTGATCGTGGTTTCTCATGACCGTGATTTCCTGAATGGGTTGGCCGACAAAGTGTATGAGTTCGCTAACCGGAATGTGAAGGAGTATTTGGGTGGAGTGGCCGATTTTTTGGCGGCGAAAAAGATTGCCTGTTTCCGGGAATACGAGCAGTTACATAAACCGAAGAACGGAGGTACGCCTGCCGGAGGGGAAAGCCCGGTGGAGCCGACAGAAAATAAAATGTCGTTTGAGGAGCGGAAGCAATTGAACCGCGAGATCAGGAAGGCGGAACAACGGGTGGAAAAGGCCGAGCAGGAAATTGCCCGGTTGGAGGAGGAAATCCGGCAAATGGAAGAAAAAATGGGTAAGGGAGAAGTGGGCGAAGATATACTGAAAGCTTACGGGCAGGCGAAAAGGGATTTGGAAAGCGGGATGGAAGAGTGGGAGTTGGCAACGGAGGCATTCGAAGATATGAAACAGAAGAAATGATATAAATATTAATTTGTAAATTCAGAAAATATGGCAAAATATAAGCAGGAATATATATTTGGGATCAGGGCGGTGATCGAAGCGATCCAGCAGGAAAAAGAGATCGATAAAGTGATGTTGAAACAGGGGGTGAGAGGAGAGTTGTTTCAGCAGTTATTCAGTTTGATCAAGCAAAATGACATCCCGTTCCAGTATGTGCCGGAAGAGGTGTTTAAGCCTTTTGCCGACCGCAATCATCAGGGAGTGCTTGCAGAGGTTTCCCCGGTTCCGTATCAGGACATCGATGAGGTGCTCGATGCCGTGGAGGCAAAAGGGGAAGTGCCTTTCGTGATGATCCTCGACCGGATTACGGATGTCCGGAATTTCGGGGCGATAGCCCGGAGCGCGGAGTGTGCCGGGGCGCACGTTATTGTGATCCCGAACAAACATTCGGCTAAAATTTCTTCCGATGCAATAAAAACTTCTGCCGGGGCACTTTACCATATCCCGGTGTGCCGCGTATTGAATTTGAAGAAATTGGTGCGGGAATTGAAGTTTCAGCGTGGTATTAAAGTGTATGCGGCATCGGAGAAAGCGGAAAAATTTTATACCGGAGTGGATATGACCGAACCGGTGGCTATCGTGATGGGGGCGGAAGACAAGGGGATCGATGAAGGATTGTTGAATATAGCGACCGATTGCGTGAAGATTCCTCAGAAAGGACAGATCGAATCGCTGAACGTTTCGGCAGCGGCAGCCATTATTATGTTCGAAGTTGTCCGGCAGCGCAGCTTGTGATTCAAAGAGAATTTAGCTAAAGAAAACTCCGGGAAAAGATGAAACTTTGCATCACTTTCCCGGAGTTTTTATGTTTTGTCTATGAGGCGTTTATATCCGCGCCCCATCCGTTTGCTTTGTCTTTACGCGGATTGTGAGATAGTGGGTTGGAATTGTGTGCCAGACTTCCGAACTCCGGAGGATAGCTGTTATCTTCTGGTGTTATCATACCAGGTGTCGCGTTTGGTGAGCTTTAAATCCTGCAATAAGCTGGAACGCACGTTGATCTGGAAATTATAGGATTGGTGCGTTCCGAACGGGATACATGAAAAGGTCATTTCCCAGCAATGCAAATCCCTGGATATGTTGAAACTGGTGGCTGTGACTTCTTTGGCTTGTACGTCATAACCCGTGCTTACGCCGAATTTCCATTTAGGGGTGAGCGAAAAGTCGCCGTTCACACGGAATATTTGTGAAATGGTATTCGACGACAAAGGTTTTGTCGCTCCCGGAGCATCGTTTGACCGATAGCTCTTGGAGAGGTTGAACGTGTAGTCGATGCTGATGCTCCAGGGGACTTCAAAGTCCATATATTCATCGTAGTGTCCATTCAGCCTGTCGTTCTTTTCTTCTTTCTTTTTCCCCTTGTCGGCAGAAAACTGTATTCCGGTGGAAGCCGATACCCGCGTGAGCCGTCCTATCCCTCCTGCATATTTATTATATCTTTGTCCTTTGGCATTGATCGCATAGGGGTCGAGGGTTCCGGTCAGATTTATATTGACCCGGTTATTAAATACTTTCGTTCGCGCAGAGAGCTGAATGGTAGACCATTTCATGGAATCCCTGAAAAAGTCGTAACTGGTGGAAAGCCGGAAACTTTCGAGCAGCTTGATCTTGGTAAATTGTTCTTCCCCTGTGGTGTCCTTATCGTTCCGGACCTTCATTTCCACATTATTGTCGAGGCTCAAGGTGAGCCCTCCCGATTCCTGCGAGCCGCTCGGCACTCCGTATATTTTTCCGTCGAAAATGGAATATTCGTTCTCCTCTCCGTTGGAACCGACATACGTTTTATAGTATTTACTACGTTTAACCCCCATTTTAGGCGTATAGTTTACACTCGCGCTGGGACGCATCACATGACGAATGGCAAAAATCTTACTGTTCGGATTTTTAAATTGGAACATACCATAGATCGTCGGGTTATAGGCTAATGAAACGCTGGCCGTGTAATTGTGTGCATAGTGCAGGCCATAGATGGTGTCGGTATCCGGGAAATACCCGTCGTCAGGTAATAAGGTGTCGGATACCCAATCTTTTCTTCTGATCGAGCTGAGGTAGGCTACACCCGTATAGCTGAAAGAGGGCGAAACACTCAGGTCTTTCACAATGTTGATCGACGTACTTAACGGAATGTTGTGTTTAAAGCCGTTTTGCCAGTCGCGTGCCATGTGCTTGAACGATTCTCCCAGTTCCGATTCTTTGGTCTGGATGTTGTTTCGCAATTCCGCATTATAGCTTAGACCGATATTTTCATACCATTTCATTTGCCCTACGCGTTCTTTCCGGCGTAAGGGATAGACGGTAGACATACGCAGGTTTACGTTCGGCAAGGAAAGGGAGATCGAGGAATCGCGGCTGTTCTGGTTGTGGGTGAAACTGGCTGTGACATTAAACGGGCCGTTTGGCCATTTCTTTTGCCAGGAAATACTCGATTGCTTTCGCTGATCGGCAATATCGTTGATATTGGTGGCGTTGTAATAGTTGTTATTGGCAGACGAAATGTCGACAGAGGCCGTGAACGAACTATATGGATTGGCTTTTGCATCCTGCGCGTGAGTCCACCGCAATGACCAGTCTTTAGAAACGCTGTAATCCGGCAGACCTTTGTCGCTGTAACGGTTGTGGCTGGTGGTAAATGAAAATGTTCCGCTAAACTTGTAGCGCATCCTGTAATTAGAGCCCAGTCCCAGCCCCCATGAACCGTTCGTGTAGATTGTTCCGGTAGCCGTCAGGTCTACATAATCGTTGATGTACCAGTAATATCCTCCGTCCTTTAAGTTGAATCCCCTCATTCGTTCCTCCCCGTAGGTCGGCATAATAATTCCGGATGTCCCTTTTTTGGTGATCGGGAAGAAACCGAAAGGTATGGCCAGAGGTAACGGAACATCTTCGATGTAAAGGTTCGCAAATCCCGAAACCACTTTCTTGTCCTTGATTAGTTTGGCTTTGCTCATCCTGATGTAGAAGTGGGGATGATCGTGCTGATCGCAAGTGGTGTACCAGCCGGACTTGACACAATAGATCGAATCGGACATCCGCTTAGTCAGTTTGCCCTGTATATAGCCTTCTCCTTCCTGTGTGATGATTTCTTTTACAAACGCTTTCCCGGTTTTGAAGTTGTATTTCAATTCAAGGCACTCGAATTCCTGTGCCCCATCCTTAAATTTCGGTTTTCCGATGATGGTCCCCGCTGTGTCGGCGATTCCGGAAGCAAACGCCAGGTTTTCATCCATATCCAGTTCGATGTAATCGGCGACTAACTCGGTTTTCTGGTATTTTATCGTGGCATTTTTGTAGAGGAACATTTTTTTATTGGCGACATCCAGCCGGATAGAGTCATCGGCCTTATAATCGACGATGTCCGTGAAAAGTACTCCCCGGCTACTTTTTACACTGTCGTTTCGGATTGTGTCGCTGGACAGGGAATCGAGTCCGGGAGTGTAGTTCGTGTCTAACCTCACGAGTTCCAGGCCGGAAGGCTGGAATCCCGTATCCCTGGGGGGAAATAATTGATTGCTGTCCCGTAGTATCTGGGGGGGGGGGACACGGTCGCCGATCGAATCGGTTTTGACCTGTGCCGAAACCTCTGTAATAGAGAGCATAGCCATTACAAAAATGACAGCTAACGGAATAAAATGACGTATATATGCTCTTATTTGCAATTTATTATACTATTTTTGTGTTTAAAATAATACAGTTTCCGGCTTCAGATTCGGTCTGCAAATGTAAGAAATATTGATTGTTAATACCCATTATTCTTTTTAAAAAGTTTTAAATATCATGATAATTAAATATGGAGTTACCATAATCAGCATGTTTATCTTCATATTGGTTTCTATTCATCAGGCAGAAGGGCAAAATGAATCGGGGGAGTTGAAATGTGTTTTTCTGGATGCAGGGCATGGAGGGAAAGATCCCGGAGCGATTGGGCTGAAAACTTATGAGAAACATATTGTGCTACCGATCGTGTTGAAATTGGGCAAGATGATCAAGGAAAATTATCCGGATGTGAAGGTGGTGTATTCCCGCCAGAAAGATGTAGCCGTCGATTTGAAAGTGAGGACAAAAATGGCGAACACCTGTAAGGCCGATCTGTTTATTTCCGTGCATGCCAATGCCGTAGCCAATAGAACCGTGTCGGGGCTTGAGACCTATATTTTGGGAACAAACGACTCTGAACATAATCTTCAGGTGGCTATGAAGGAAAACTCGGTGATCCGTTATGAGGATAACTACGATACGGAATATGCCGGATTCGACCCTTCGAGAGCAGAATCATATATCATGTTTAATTTCCTGCGTAATATGCACCTGGATCAAAGTCTGGACATTGCTTCGGCGATCCAGAAAAACTTGGTGAAAATTACGCAGCGAAAAGACCGGGAGGTGCGGCAGGGGCCTTTATGGGTGCTGAAAGATGTGGCCATGCCTTCCACTTTGGTTGAGGTGGGATATATTTCCAATCCGGCGGAAGAGAGTTTTATGATGTCGGCTGCCGGACAGGACAAAATAGTGAGGGCTATTTTTAAAGGTTTTCAGGAATATAAGGTGAACGTGGATAAAATAGCCAAAGAAAAACAACTGGCTATTGCCAGGAAAGAGAAGGAAGCGGGCGGTAAGGAGAAAGTAGAAGCTCCGGTTGCACAACCGGTGAGCAAACCGGAGAAAAAACCGGAACAAGCGAATGTGAAAAAGCCGGAACAGCAACAGACACCCCCGACTCGTTTGAATAAACCCCAGCAGGCTGAAATTACAGGTACAGCGGGGAATAGACCGTTCTACGCGATACAGGTGGCGTCGGCTTCTGCAAAAATCCAGAACTCGTCCCGTTTGTGTGCAGGAGAGAAAGTGTATGAACTGTCTTCCGGAGGAAGGTTTCGCTATTATGTGTCGCAGTCGGAGGATTATGACGAAGTGAGAAAAAATTTGCAGAAAATAAAGAATAAAGTTCGCGATTGTTTTATTATTGCCGTACACAAAGGAAAAGTTATTCCGGTAGCGGACGCCCGGAAATTAAAATGAATGGATGTAAAGTTAGGAAACTATGCATATTAAAAGAGAGGTGAAATTAGCTTTGACGGCGATTGCTGCCGTCATTATATTGGTCTGGGGGATTAATTTTTTAAAGGCAAAGGCATTATTCGACAGGAATAACATATTTTATGGCGTATACGAGAGGGTTGACGGCTTGAAAGTATCGAGTAGCGTTATCTACCGGGGATATAGTGTAGGACAGGTCAGTAGTATTCACTTTATCGGAAAGCGTTTCGATAGAGTGTTGGTGGAATTTTCCGTTGGTAAAAATCTGGAAATTCCGGCTAATTCTGTCGCAGTCATTCAGAGTGCCGATTTGATGGGATCGAAAGCGATCAATCTGTTACCCGGCGATTCTCCCGATTACGCGGAAAGCGGGGATACGCTCCGAACTCAGTTGGATCTGGGGCTTATGGAACAGTTAAATAAACAATTGGAACCATTGAAGCAAAAGGCGGAAAACATTATGGTTGCGCTGGACACATTGCTGGTGTCCATTCAGGAGTTATTTGACGAGGGGGGGAATGAAAGTATTAAAGGATCGTTGAAAAGCGTGGGACGTACGTTGAACAATGTGGAACAGGCTTCCGGTACTTTAAATCAGATGCTGGCGAAGGAGTCCATCCGGATTTCTGAAATTCTGGAACATGTGAACAGTGTCACCGGAAATCTTGAAAATAATAACTCGAAAATTGCCCGTAGCCTTGATAATGTGGCGGCTATCAGTGATTCTTTGCGGGCTGCGAATTTAAGCAATACAGTTCGCCAGCTTAATCACATATTGGTGCAGGTCGATTCTGTGGTGCTGAAAATCAACCGGGGTGACGGAACGTTGGGTGAAGTGGTTAATAACGACGAATTGTATTATAACCTTGCTGCGGTCAGTGAAAACCTGAATCAATTGCTGATAGAATTTAAAGCGAATCCGAAAAAATTTGTCAACCTTTCTGTTTTTGATTTTACTTCCGATAAGACCACTCCCGAAAATTACGGAATTGTCATCGCCAAAACCGAAAAGCCTTTGGCTGTGGATGATGCCCTTTATCGTAAATATCCTGATTTAAAACAGGTGCGTCGTAATGGTAGCTTTCTTTATCTCGTGGCCACTTTTAAGAATTTGAAGCAGGCCGAGAAAGCTCTGAAAGAAGTTAAAAAAGATTTTGAATCGTCTTATATTGTTAATTTATCTCAAAACATAAAATAGAATAATTCTAAATAAGAGTGCAAAACCTTGCGCAAATCATTAACATAATTAATGGAAGGGTGATTGTATTATGTAAAGTTGAAGGAAGCGGGTTTGGCTTTGTTTCTAATGTCTTAGAAGGCGTTGATAAGAGGTGAAAATGGAAAAAATCAGGGGCTTTAAATGAGTCCTTCAGATAGTTTCAACGGGAAAAATCGTATTATTAAGTTTTTGTTACACAATGGTTTATCTCTAATCGTCTGACAGAGAAAACGGTAAGCGTTTTTTGAAAAAATCAAGAGAAAACACATTTTTTTTATAAAGTTTTTTTTGGGAATTTAGCATCATGAAATGGAGTAGATAACAGATAATAAAAAGTATCTGGCTAACAACAAACTATGGAAAAGGATTGTAAGAATATTTGGTCAAAGTGTCTTTTGTTGATAAAACAACAGGTGATGCCCGAAAAATTCAGGACATTGTTCGAGCCGATTCGTGCTTTGAAATTTAAGAACGATGTGCTGACGATTCAGGTGGCAAGTGCCTATGTTTATGAAGCGCTTGAAGGGGAGTTTATAGATATTCTGAAGAATGCTTTAAAGGCTGTTATTGGTCCTAATGCTAAATTGGAATATTCGGTGGTTGTCGAAAAAAGTAAAACCTCTGAGCCTTTGACGACAACTCTTGCTTCCAGTCACGTGAAGAAACCCGCTGCCAGTACCGTATATTTTGAAAATAACGGACAGGGCACCTTGAAGAATCCGTTTGAACGAACCACTAACCGCATTCAAATCGATTCCCAGCTGAACACGTCGTATACGATGGAAAGTTATATCGAAGGAGCTTGTAATCGTTTAGCCCGTTCCGCAGGAATGGCTATCGCACAAAATCCGGGAGGAACCGCTTTTAACCCTTTACTGATTTACGGAGGTTCAGGGTTGGGAAAAACTCATCTAGCCCAAGCGATCGGGTTGGAGGTGAAGCAAAATTTCCCCAATAAAGTGGTTTTATACGTTTCCACGAATTTGTTTCAGACACAATTCATGGAGGCTGTGAGAAGAAATGAAATCAACGATTTTTTACATTTCTACCAGTTGATCGATGTGCTTATTTTGGATGATATTCATGAGCTGGCCGGAAAAACGGGAACTCAGAATACTTTTTTCCATATTTTTAATCATTTGCATCAATCGGGTAAACAGCTGATTCTCACTTCCGATAAATCACCCGCAGAGCTTAGCGGTATGGAAGATCGTTTGCTGTCGCGTTTTCGTTGGGGACTATCGGCGGAAATCAAAGCTCCGGATTTCGATACCCGGAAAGAAATTGTGCTGAACAAAGCCCGGAAAGACGGAATTGAATTTTCCGAAGAGATTATCGAATACATTTGTAAATATGTCAATAACAATGTCCGGGAGCTGGAAGGAGCAATGATTTCATTGTTGGCACAATCCACTTTTAACAAAAGGGATTTGACCGTGGAGGTGGTAAGGGATATTTTGGGTAAGATGGTGAAAAAGCAAACGGCGGAACTGACGGTTGAGAAAATTCAGGAGGTTGTTTGCGGACACTTTAATATTCCTGCCGAATTGTTACAGGAGAAAACCAGAAAGCGGGAAGTGGTGCAGGCGCGTCAGTTGGCGATGTATTTCAGTAAAAATTACACAAAGGCATCTTTATCGTATATCGGCAGCCAGATTGGTAAAAAAGATCATGCAACCGTACTCTATGCTTGTAAAGCTGTTGCCGATCTGATGGAAACCGACCGAAAATTTAAAACCCAGGTAGAAGAAATTCAACGAAAGTTGTATTCAGCGAATTGAGTTTGATAAAATAATAAAGAAAGGGTTTAAGATTTGGTGTTCCTGCCGGATTTTAAACCCTTTTTTGTTCTATGGAAGATTTATACAAAACGATAGCGGCTCCCGCGGAGGGGCTTTACAAAGAAAAAGGCAGTAAATTCATTTCTTTGGCTTATCCTGTTCAGTCGGAGGGACAGATCAAGGAGATCGTGGCGGAATTGAAAGATAAATTTTATGATGCCCGGCATCATTGCTATGCCTGGATGTTGGGAGCCGATAAGAAAAATTTCCGGGCCAACGACGACGGAGAGCCTTCTTCCACAGCCGGACGTCCGATTTTAGGACAGATTCAGTCGAATGATTTAACCAATATACTAATTGTAGTGATCCGTTATTTTGGTGGGACGAAATTAGGGGTGTCCGGCCTGATCAATGCCTACCGGGAGGCTGCTGCCGATGCCTTGTGCCATGCTGAGGTTGTGGAAAAAACCGTCGATGAACAAATTCGTATTTGTTTCAGTTATCTGGTTTTAAACGATGTTATGAAAATTGTAAAGGAAGAAAATCCCGAAGTTTTAGAACGTAATTTCGAATTGCAATGCGAAATGCTGTTGTCTATCCGACAAAAAGATATGGAAAATTTGAAGGAACGTTTGAGGCAGGTGGATTCTATGACTTTTCTTTCATGAATATTCGATAGAGGGAATGATCGTGGGGGAGGGATTTTTTGAAGCCTCCGAATAGAGGAGGAATGAATACGCTTAAACCGATGTGCTTTTTCTTGCTATCTTCATTCCCCGTTTCCTGAAAGGGTGTTCGCCCTTAGAAAATGTCTTTAGTTTACGCCAAATTGCTGTAACACATATTTTCGTGTTTGTTTTCCGGTTTACCTCCCTGGGAAGGATAAAATTTTGCTGTGATTATTTTCTTCAGTTTAAAGATTTGCAAATAATTTGCAAGCAGATATAGGAAAAAGTAGCGGGGAAGGGGATAAAAACGGATGTATATTATCGGAATGGATATAAAAAAACAGTTACATTTTCATGTAACTGCCTGTTTTTTCAACTGTCGGGGTGACAGGATTCGAACCTGCGACCCTCTGCTCCCAAAGCAGATGCGCTACCGGACTGCGCTACGCCCCGAATGTGTACTCACGAATTAGATTGGACAAAATAAAAGGATGTTAAACATCCTTCCTGTCATTCTCTCTCGTGTGTGATCCAGCTGGGATTCGAACCCAGGACCCCAACATTAAAAGTGTTGTGCTCTACCAGCTGAGCTACTGAATCATCATTTGTTGCTTAATTGCGGGTGCAAAGATAGATATAATCTTTAAGTCTGCAAATTTATGCCCTGTTTTTTTTGAAAAATGTAGGCGTTTTGAAGGGTGAATCGTTGTCCGAAGTGTCGGTTTACTAAGATAAGCGATTGATAAATAGTACATCCGTGAACAAAGGAAAAATCCGTTTTTATGTAAAGAGGTAAGGAACCCCGCCGTCATGGTGACATTTTTAAATGTATTGTTATTCCTGTCTGTTGATTGCGGATCGTTGTGAGGGATTTGCAGGAATGACCGCCGTTAAAAATAGCCGGTTAGAATTTTAACCGGCTATGGAATGGTATTTTGAAATAGGAAGTCCGGATGTTTTTATTTTGCCCTGTTATTGGGGAAAGGCCATCCGGGACAGGTATGACATTATAAAGTGAACAAGTCGTTTAAAGATTCACTCATGCTGGGATGCGTGAAAATGAAATCCCGAAGGAATGTATAGTCCAATCCTGCTTTCATGGCCACAGCCACGGTGTTGATTACTTCACTGGATTCTATGCAGAATAAGGTACACCCTAAAATTTTGTTGGTCTTAGCGTGGACTACTGCTTTTAGCAGTCCTTCTGTTGCCTCTATGGTGTGCGTACGGGGGATAGAGGCCACAACGATTGTTTTCACTTTGATGTCTAATCCCTGGGCTTTGGCTTCTGATTCGCTCATGCCGATCCGGGAAAGGGGTGGATCGATAAATACGGAATAACTCACGGGATTACGATCGTCCTTGTTACGGGTCTGTGCCCCGAACAGATCGTCCCGGATAATCCGAAAATCGTCCAGAGAAATATAGGTGAACTGCAATCCGCCTTTGACGTCTCCAATGGCGTAAATATCGGGGTTGCTGGTTTTTAAGTGTTTGTCAACGATAATTGTTCCCCGTTCGTCGGTTTTTACCCCGGCTATTTCGAGGTTTAGGCCGGAGGTGTCCGGTTTCCTGCCGGTAGCGAGCAGTATTGCATCCGCTTCCAGTTCGATGAGTTGTCCTGTTGTTGTGTTTTTATAGGTAAGGCGGACCGATTCATCGGAATCCCGGATTGTTTGCACGTTGGCGTTTAAATGGAATGTAATTCCTTTCTTTTCCAATGTCGTTTTTACACATTCGGCAATGTCCCTGTCCTCACGCGGGATAAGTTCGGAAAAGCCTTCCAATACGGTGATTTGCGAGCCAAATGACGCATACATGGAGGCGAATTCCAGTCCGATATAGCCACCCCCTACGATGATCAGTTTACGGGGGAGTTCTGTCAGTTCCATTATGGAGGTGCTGGTGTAGACGTGTTTGCTTTCAGCTACTCCGTTTATGGGAGGGATAACGGTTGTGGCACCTGTGTTGATGAAAATGTGCGGGGCTTGCAGGGTTAGGGTGTTGTCTTTTTCTTTAACCTGTATTTCATTTTTACCGGAAAAAGAGCCTTCGCCCGTGTAAACCGTAATGTTGGGCTGGTCGGCGAGGTTGTGATAATTTTTATCCCTTAGCAAAGAGGTCACTTCTTCTTTGCGGGTAATCGCCTGTCGGTAGAATTCCTTTTGGTCTTCAAAGCGGTCGATTTTCCGTTCCAGCGATAGTTTGGCCTGATGTACCAGCGTTTTCGTTGGAATACAGCCGATGTTGATACAAGTTCCGCCATACATTTTTTCTGAACGTTCTATCATGGCAACTTTCCAGTTACGTTTTGCCAGTTCTACGGCCAGCGTTTTACCGCCTTTGCCGAATCCGATGATAATTGCATCATATTTTTTCATGTTCGGTCATTTTTAGTGTGCTTTAATATCGTTTGTGCGGAATCGGAAAGCAGGATTACTGCACCTGCCAGGATGGCTGTGTCTTTGATTACAAGTCGCCCCGCTCCGCTTAATAATGGAAATCCCCATTCTCCGCTACCCAGGTCGGGAACCCAAACTTCCGGGGTAGTGATTAGAAATGAAAGCGTGCCTATGGTCATAACGATTGCCAACAGGCTTCCTATCAATCCGATTTTCGGGGCGAATGTCCCCATAAACACCAGTACCCCGATGGTCATGATTAATATCCCCAGTCCATGAGAAAAGCCATAGGTGTTGTTACTGATATGCCAGGCCTGTTTTTCCGGATTGTATTCTCCTTCTTTTAGTTTGTAAGCCTTGTATTCAGGGGCTTGTTTTTCGTAAAAGAAGTTCATAAAAGGACTGTTGGCTACAAATGGTACGATTCCTTCGGCTTCATAGTTCCAAAATTTTAGTCCGCCGATCCAGATAAAGATGATGAGAATGGCTAAACGAAGCAGGAAAATACCCGCTTTCCGGCTGTTTGCCGCTAAATCCAGAAATTGAAAATAAAGTTCGGTGAGTTTTGCTGTCATGGTGTTTATATTTTAAGTGTTAAACGGATGACGCAAAATTCTATATTTTAGCTCTACCGGGAAATGGCAATTTTTCCGGTAGAGTTGGCAATTTTTCCTATTTTTCGTTTTTTCGGTAATCGGAAATGCTTTTCCCGTTCATATTTTTAAAGAAACGGCTGAAAGTGGCGGCATCTTCAAAGCCTAACAGGTCGGCGATTTCTTTTGCGCTTTTATTCGTGTAGAGCAATAGGCGGCGGGCTTCGGCTTCCAGGCGTTCGTGGATGATCTTTAAAGGGGAGGACAGACCATAGGTCAGGAAAAGGTTGGTGATGGTTTTGGGAGAACGGTGAAGAATTTCGGCATATTCCTGTACTTGCTTTTTCTCCCGAAAGTGAGCATCGACCAGGGAATAGTATTGCCGGATGATTTCGAATCCTTTTTCTTTTTCTCCGAAAGCGGCGTAACGGTTTCTGGCTATCCGGGTACAATTAATGATCAAACTTTTCAGATGGATTCGCAGCATTTCCTCTTTCAGGTTGTCTTGCTGCGCATACTCTTTTAGAAAGCTTCGGGTGATTTCCATTAATTGGTCGGACTGAACTTTGGTGACATGGAAACGTAGCGGTTTGGAAGTTCCATAAAATAAAAGGCCGTTACAGGAAACTTCGTTGTCATGGCCATAAATGCAATAGAAATTACTATTGAAAAGGTAAGTTGTATAAGCACCGTCGATTTCTTTAAATTCTATATGGTGCAGGGGAGTGAAAGCGATAAATTCTCCCTGTTGTACGGTGATGGGGATGCAATCTACTTCCAATGAAACGTAACCTGTTTGTACCCAGAGTATTTTATAGAGATTTTTATCACTGCGTAGTCTTAGGGCAGCATGAAAGGTGTCGGTTAAAGCGACGATACCTTTCAATGGAGTTGAAAAAATATAGTCCATGCGTGGTGGTTTATGTAATGGATAGTAAAGATAGGAATTATCTCTGTAAAATAACTTTTATTTCTAATTTTCGTGAACAAAACACAATGCTTTTTATCGGATGAGAGGCATGTTGCTGCTTTTTGTGTTTTTAAGTTTTTGTTAATCAGATTGATGTGTGGGGGTTAGCATGTTTTGTGAATGAGGTATTGTATTATCATATTTTAAATTTTGTTTTGAATATATTTTATATAGTGATAAAACCGGGTATGGAAATTTTCCATATCCGGTTTTTATTGGAAGGGGGTATTAGAGTAATGAGTGGTAGAAATGAAAAATTATCTGTAATTAAATTTCCGGTCTAAGATTCGCGGAGAGCAGGGATAGGGTTTGTTTTTTAGTTTTTCGGGATCAGGGGCAGGAGATATGTAATTGCTTTTCGTCCCTTTTATTTTTACTTTACCGTTGGTGTATATATCTACCGTAGCATAAAGAGCATCTTGGTAAGGAATAATGTATTTCAATGACGGGTATTGTTTATATACCTCTGCCGGGAAACGTTCTGTGTTCGTGAATTGTGCCCCACCCCAGATATTACTGGCGCTGTTTACCTGTATATAGTGGATGCCGTCGATGACATGGTAGTTGTCGCTATGGATATGCCCTCCAAAAACGGCAGCAATGGCTGTTCCTTTAGCTTTTGCGGCTATAAGGATTTTGTGTATATCTGCGTTGTTGATGATTTCTCCGTACTTGTCATTGATCGGAGCATGTGAGAATAAAAGGCATATTTGTTCGGTTTGTAGTGCTTTTTCTAACCACTGTACTTCTTCCGGGCTATAGCGGTCGATTTGTTTACTACGGGCATAATCCCTTTTGTGGTAGTCTTTGGTCTGTCCGTCTTTGTCGACATAGTGATTGGAATCCAGAAATATGAAACGGAATTTTCCTTTGTCGATGTAATAGAACGGTTTTTCCATACCGTAAAAGTCCATGAATGCCTGTTTACCGCTGTGGTCTGTGTCGTGATTGCCAATGATGTGATAAATCGGTACAGGGCTCTGGGATAGCTTATCTTTTAAAGGTTGATAGCGGTCGATCGGGGCAGCCAGGTCACCCATATTGACCATGAAACTAACTTTGTTTTTCTCAGCCGCCTGAAAAATGGTTGCAAGTCGGCTGTCTCCGTCGGGCATCATGTCGTAATGTAAGTCGGCAAAAACTAAAAATCTGAGATGATTTTGAGAAAATAACGGAGATACAAATAAAAATGCGAGTATGAATAAAAGTGGTTTCATGATTATAGAGTTTTGCTGTTCAACAAATTACGGGAAAATATTTTATTTTTTCAAATAAAAGGATGCTTATTTTTTTTATATTATTTTATTTCTATGATGTTGAATTACAGTATGATAATAAATCAAGAAGCAGCAGGGAATATTCTTTGCCGAAAGAGAGTGAAGGAGGGCTTTTTTCGTGGAAAAAGTTTTTGTTATTCTAAAAACAAGTATTAATTTTGGCGTGTCGAAAATGGCGCTATCGTCTAGGGGTTAGGACGTAAGATTCTCATTCTTAAAACAGGGGTTCGATTCCCCTTAGCGCTACTAAAAAGCCCGGTTTTTACCGGGCTTTTTAGTTGATGGCTACTTCGCGCTTTTAGGTTCTGTTTTTAATTGGGGGTAACAATTTGTTGGACGGACTTCCTGGAATTTTAAGGAGTGGTGTGTTGTGGTGGCGGTTTATATGGTTTTGCTACGGAGTGAGGGCGTTGGGGGATAGAGTAGGCCGGGACTGGGGTGTTTGGGTTTAGGGATATAAGGTAAGCTGATCTCTGTTTCAGGCTATAATTCCCCTGATTCTTCCCCTTTAAAAAGAAGAAAACCCGTATAATCGATCGATTATACGGGTTATGCTTTATCGTTGTGAACTCGAGAGGAGTCGAACCTCCAACCTCTTGGGCCGTAACCAAGTGCTCTATCCAATTAAGCTACGAGTCCGTGTTTTATCTCTAAAGCGGTGCAAAGATAAAGTCAAAATATTATCTGTGCAAATTTTTTGTTGTTTTTTTTCTATTTGATGTAATATTTGTAGAAGATATAACAAACCGGGATGAATCATTTTTTTATTGTTATTTTTGTGCAGATAATTTTAACAGAGGGTGTGTCGGGGTGATATGTCGCTGATAGATATGGAAATAAAATGGAATACTCTGGGGTAAAAGGCTTGTAATATGAAAAAGATCATTAATAATATTCTTCACCGTATAAAAGAAGACTCTTTAGCGAAGCGGAAGGATTCGGTGGAACGTCAGGCTGTTTACAAGGAGCTGAAGTCGGTTAAGAATGCTTTGGTCATTTGGAGTGCCTGCGTTCCGCAGGCAGATTGGCTGAAAAAACTGGCGGTTGATTTTAAGGAGGTGAAGTTTGACCGACTTTGCTACATGCCGGCGAAAGGAGAGGTTTCTGCTCCTGCGGACGCTTTGGTGATTCGAAATGAGGATTTGGGGTTCGGGGGAAAGATCTTGAATGAAGGTTTGCCCGCAATATTGGCGAAGCGTTATGATTTATTGATCGATTTCTCAACGGAAGCGAATCCGATATTGAATTATGTGTTATTGAATTCCCAGGCTATGTGTAAGGTGGGAATGGGGCATGAAGGTGGAGAATACGACCTGATTATAGGAGGAGTGGCAGAGCCACTTGCATTTATTGATAGATTGAAAGAGGTTTTGTCCGAAATAAAAGAGTATTGAAATGAAGAATTTTACCGGAACAGGAGTTGCTCTGATTACTCCATTTACAGAACAAGGAAATATAGATGTTGAGGGATTGAGACATTTGGTGTCGTATGTGATTGAGGGAGGTGTCGATTTTTTGGTGGCATTGGGAACAACAGCAGAAACACCGACTTTAACCGACGAGGAACGTGCTCAGGTTGTTGAAATCATCACTTCCGAGAATGCCGGTCGCCTGCCTGTTATGGTGGGTGTGGGCGGTAACAGTACCCAGGCAATTGTCCGGGAATTGCAAACATTGCCCTGGATAAAGAAATGTGATGCCGTTTTGAGTGTTACCCCTTATTATAATAAGCCTTCACAACAGGGAATGTATGAGCATTTTAAAGCAATTGCCGAAAATTCGCCGCTTCCGGTGTGCCTGTATAATGTGCCCGGACGTACGGGTGTGAATTTGAACGGGGCGACAACGGTGCGTTTGGCTCATGATTGCCCTAATATTATGGCAATTAAGGAAGCGTCCGGGAATTTTGAGCAGGCTACTGAAATATTGAAGGGAAAACGGCAGGATTTTATGGCTTTTTCCGGAGATGATTGCGTGGTGTTGCCCTTGATGGCAATGGGGTTTGAAGGTGTGATCTCTGTGCTTGCCAATGTGTTGCCTGGTGAATGTTCCCGGTTGGTGAATTATGTGAAACGCGGGGAGTATGCAGAAGCCGGAAAGCTCCATTTACAGTTGTCCGGAATGTGCCGTGCGTTGTTCGCGGAAGGTAATCCTGCCGGAATCAAGGCTGCTTTGCAGGCTAAAGGCGTGATTAAGCATGAGGTGCTTCGGTTGCCTTTGGTGACTGTCAGCCGGGAATTATATGGTAATATCCAGCAGTTATTGCAGCAATTTTGATGATAAGGACTTATGAAAAAAGGGCGGAATTTTTCCGCCCTTTTTTATTGTCGATATATTTTCAATCTATATACCCCGGACGGGAGCGATTGATCCTTTTACGTTGGTTTCTCCGGTAATTGATAGCTGCGGCCACAAGGATGATGAGTATCGGTAAGAAGAAGTTGATATATTTCAACGATTCTTTGGTATATTCATCGATGGGTTTGATTGTTGCAAAGGTTGTGAATTTGTTTCTCAGTTTGATCAGCCCGGTGTTGTCTGCCAGCCATTCAATAGAGTTTACCGCGAAATTGATGTTGTCCGTGTGGCCTGCACGTATTGTTTCGTCGGTGATAAATTCTGCGTTTGCAATGGTGACGATAGCGCTGTGGTTGTCGTCATTTGTCAATAAAGCCGCCACGGTGTTGTGAGGCCGCTGGAAATCGCTCCGTTTCCATTGTTTTTGCAGGTTGAACGATATAGGGGCCTGCTGTAAGCCGGACGCAGAGGAGGATTTAGCCAGAGAGGTATAGATATACGGGCTCTTGGTCTTCACTTGCTCTATGCTGCTGACATAGGGTAATAGCATGGAATTTAAGCCTAAGGTGATGATATGGTTACTAAAGTTGTTGATAATGGGCAAGTAAGGGAAACTTACCGTACTCGGCCAGTTAAACATTCCGTATTGCTGGTAGAATGTGATTGTCCCGCAGTTGTTGTCTACCACGAAATCGTATTGCACCTTTAATCCTTTTTCTTCCAGCATGTTTTCCAAACCGGTGCGGTTGATAAAACCGTTGTAGCTGTTGACCTGTCCGACTGCGTGGTGCAGGGCTATAAATAGCCGGCCTCCCTGGTTCAGGTAGGTGTTCAGACGCTCGATTTCCAAAGGAGTGAAGTAGTCTTTAGCCCCGATGATACAAATCACATTGTATTGGTTTTGGGGTATGTTGTTGGCCAGGTCTACCACGCTGATTTCCGTAAGGTGCGATAGTTCGTTTATCAGTTGCGGCATACGTGTCAGGGGCACTTCGTCGTGCCCGCTAAGGAAACCGATATGAGGTTTCCGCGGATGGGTAGCCTGTTTCAAGAGGCGTGTGATCTCGTATTCGAGCGGAGTGGTATAGGTAATCAGAGGAAGCACGGATTGGGTGTCTCCGATTTTGAAAACGGCTCCTATGAATATTTTCTGGATTTTATCAAAATCCTCTTTGCGAAATTCTTTGAATATCGGCTGTATTCCGGCCTCTGTCGCTTTGAAGCTTTTTTCGCTGGTGTTGGGATAGATGGTGTTGACCGTAAAGCTAACGTTGCTCAACGATTTATATTCCTTGAGCAGGGCAAGGAATTCTTTCGCCAGTTTCGCCATGTCCTGCGGAAGGTCTTCCGTTACATAGAAATCGATAACTACCGGTAGTTTATTCTCTTTAACTATGTTTTTGCTCACCGGGCTGAGGGAATAGCGTTTGTTTGCCGTGAAATCCCAACGGATGAAAACAAAGTATGAGACAATATTCAACAGGAGTACTGCGAGTAGTATGTATATTGTATATTTTACTGTTTGTTTCATTCTTCAATAAAAATATCGTTTTGCAAATGCCTCTGTATGATCTTGTATTAAAATCTACTTTTGCATATAAAAAATTTGGAGGAAGCCAGGAATATTGTGATCACCGATGAAAAATAGATGATGTCCCTGGTGTCGAGAATCCCTCTGGATATAGAATCGAAGTGTTCTTCCATCGACAGGTAGGTAAATAATCCGGCCATGAATCCTGTTCCGATCTGGTTGGCAAGCATTCCGAAAAATACCTGGAAGCATAACCCTATTCCTAAGCTCAGGAAAAAGGCCGTGACCGGGGTCCGGCAGAGTGCAGAGGAAAATATACCTATGCTGACATAGCAGGCCGCCATTTCGATAAGCCCGATATATCCGAGGATAGCAGCTCCATGGTCGATGTTTCCTAAAGTTGCGATTGTGATGTAGTAAGGGATAGTCAAAACCAGGGCTATAACGGTAATGATCAGGTTTGAAAAGAATTTTTCGCAGATCAATTCCCAGGTTTTGATCGGTTTTGTGAGCAATAATTCGATCGTACCGCTTTTTTTCTCATCGGCAATGGTTTTCATGGTCAATGCGGGGATCAGAATGAACTGTGTCCAGTTGATGATGACGAAAAAAGGCATCAGGCTTGCCTGTCCCAGATAAAAGATGTTGTTACTGGAAAGCCAGGTCTGGAAACCACAAATACAGAAAAAGAGGATATACCCGATGTATATACTCCATGAACTGAAATGGTTACGCAATTCTTTTTCAACAAGTATTCCTACTGTGCCCATGTGCTTTAATTTTGTGTTACTTGCCGGAAAATATCCTCTAATCGTGTTTCTATCGGAATCAATTCTTTAATATACCAGTTATTTTGCTGGCATAAGTTGAAGATGTTCAATTCTATGTTGTTATTTTGCTGGTATTGAATTTCAAAATATTGATCTTCAGTGATTTCTATTTGCAAAATGTCCGGGAGCGACGCTAATTGGTTGAAAATATCGGATGCTTCACCTCCCATAATCCTCAATTTCAGGGATTTTGTGGAGTTTGGTTTTCTACGGAGTTCAGCCGTTGTTCCGTTTGCAACGATTTTCCCTTTGTTTATGATGAGTACCCGGTCGCAGGTGGCCTCTATCTCGGCCAGGATGTGTGAACTCATGATAACGGTTTTCTCCTGTCCGATATTTTTAATCATTTCCCGGATTTCAATGATCTGGTTGGGATCGAGCCCGGTGGTGGGTTCGTCCAGAATCAGCACTTCCGGATCGTGTATCAGGGCCTGTGCCAGTCCTACCCTTTGGCGGTATCCTTTAGACAGTTCCCGGATGTCTTTGTGCTTTTCGTTTTCCAGTCCGCACATACGTAGCATATCCATGACCCTGGGGATAATTTTATAACGCGGGATATTGTGTATCCGGGCAATAAAAATCAGGAAATCGATGACATTCATTTCGTCGTACAGCGGATTGTGTTCCGGTAGATAACCAATGACTTCTTTGATTTTCCGGGGATTTTTATGGATGGAGTATTTCCCGATGTTGATGTTTCCATAGTCCGGAAACAAGAAGCAGGACATGATCTTTAATGTTGTTGTCTTTCCGGCTCCGTTAGGCCCTAAGAATCCTAATATCTCTCCTTTTTTTACATTGAAAGATACTGAGTCAATCGCTTTTTGCGGTCCAAACGATTTGGTCAAGTTTTCGACAACAACGTCCATATAGCTGTATTTAGATTATTACAAATATAATCACGAAGACCTACTTCTGCTCCGCTTTAACAATCTTTAACCGGGGGTATTAAGGTAGAATAAGTGTCATTAGTAAATAATTACAACGGTTATGGTAATTTTAATAATTATCATAACCGTTGTATTTTATATTTTGGTGAAAAGGTTTATCCGTTCAGGAAAGAACGGTCAGAAGATTCACGAACGATTAGTTCGCAGTTAATCACTTCTTCACGGATTTGTGCGTGTTTGTTATCGAGGATTTGTTCAAAAAGCAGTTCGGCAACCGTTTCCCCGATCTTTTCCGGGAATTGGTTAATGGTACTGACAGAAGGAGACATGTAGCGTGACCGTTTGCTGTTCGAGAATCCGAATACGGCAATATCCTGAGGAATACGCAAGCCTTTGCTTTTGATTGCTTCTATGGCTCCGATCGCCATGTCGTCGTTGATTCCGAAGATTGCATCCGGAATGTTTTTCATGTTTAACAGGCGTTGAGTGGCTTCTTTTGCGGCTTTTACGGAAAAATCTTCGCAACGTACGATGTAGTCGGTGTTGATTTCCAATTTATTCAGGGTCATTGCTTTCAGGTAGCCTTTCATCCGGTTTTTTCCGATTGAAAGCTGTTCAGGCCCTGTCAGAAGGGCTATTTTTTTAGCCCCGCCGTGTATCAGGTGCTGCACAATTTTAAAGGCGGCATCGGCATCGTCGGCCACAACTTTCGATACATCCAGTTCTTTGGTGGTGCGGTCGAAAAGTACGAGTGGAATCCCCATTTCCTGTATTTGTTTGATGTGTTCGTAAGAGGTGGTCGCTTTGGAAATCGAAAGAATGATTCCGTCGCAGCGGTTAGCCAGGAATACGCTGATGTTTTTCTTTTCTTTTTCGAAGCTTTCATTGGAAGAGCTGACTAATACGTTGTAGCCGTATTTGTCGGCGACTTCTTCTATTTTTTTCACAACCGTGGCAAAGAAAGTGTTTACAATTTGGGGAACAACCACTCCGATGGTGTTGCTTTTATGGGTTTTTAGGGCAACAGCGATCGGATTGGGTTTATAACCCAATTCTTTGGCCAGGTTCTGAACCGTTTTCCGGGTTTGCTGACTAATCTCCGGGTTGTCTTTAAGTGCTCTCGACACTGTTGAAACAGAGATATTTAATTTTTCTGCGAGGTCTTTGATCGTAATAGCTTTCTGTGTCATATCTCTAAGGTTTAGTTGTGGTTTTCTTCTTGTTTGTTAAGTTTGGGATAGGCTATCCGCGAGTGGTATATCGTGGTCAGCATGTCGATAAAGACTCTTTTCACGATGCCTATGTCTTTGAACGTGATGTCTGAATTAAGGTAACGCCCGTCCTGTAACTGTCCGTCTATGATGTCGTTCACCAGTTTGGTGATGTTTTCTTCATCTTTCACGGCAAGTGTCCGTGATACGGCTTCGACGGCGTCCGCCATCATCACCACGGTACATTCTTTGCTCACCGGATCGGGACCGCTGTATGTGAATAACGCTTCGTTGATTTCCCTGTCCGGATATTTGTTTTTAAATGAGTTGTAAAAATATTTCACTTTACTTTTTCCATGATGAGTCCGGATAAAGTTGATGATGGCTTCCGGCAGGTTGTATTTTTTTGCCAGTTCTACGCCTTTGGTTACGTGGTTGATGATGTGTTGGGCACTTATATCGAATTCGCATCGGTCATGGGGATTGATCCCTCCCGATTGGTTTTCGATGAAATAGATCGGATCGTAGGTTTTACCGATGTCATGGTATAAAGCTCCGGTCCGGGTCAATAAGGGATTACCACCAATGCGATATATGGCTTCTTCGGCTAAGTTGGCTACCATGAGCGAATGTTGGAACGTTCCCGGGGCTTTTTTGGTCAATGTCCGCAAGGCCGGGTGGTTCGGATTGGATAATTCCATCAGGGTGATTTCGGAGGTATAGCCGAATAATCTTTCAAAAATATAGATCACCGGATAGGTGAGTGTAAGCAAAAGGCAGTTTACGAACAGCCAGAAGAAGGTGAACAGGTGAGTCAGGCCTATTTCGCCTTCCTGAGTTAGCATAAAGGCCGAATAAATCAGGGCATAGGTGATAAAAATCAGCCCGATTGATAAAATCAGTTGTCCGCGCCGTTGCAGTTGTGATAAACTGAATATGGCGACGATCCCCGCTGCGATCTGCATGAATGCGTAGATGTAGCTGTTGGGGGCAAAGTAGGAGATAAGCAGGGAACTGCTCAATAGCAGGTAGAGGGCGGAACGGCTGCCGATCAGAATGTTCATGATGATGGTAAAGAACAATACCGGAACAGCAAACATGTTGAGGTTTTGGTGATAGCCGAGGCTGCCCAAAACGACGGTTGCCAGGAAGAGCCCGTATATGAAGATAAATTCTTTGTTGTTGTAGAATATTCTTTTTTTGGAATAGTAGAAGAATACGGAAAAAATCACTAAGGATGCCAAAGTCAGTATGATCTGTCCCCCGACAATCCGAAACTGAGCCTCGCTTGTGCCCATGTTATGCTGGTATTCTGCCCGCAAGGAGTTAAGAATTTTCACTTTTTCAGGAGTGACTAATTCGCGTTTGGCGATGATTATGTCCCCTTTTTGCACCATGCCTTGCGTCAGGCTGATGTTTTTCAGGTGTTCCAATTGTTCCAGTCCGGTTTTCGACTGGTCGAATTCCAGATTCGGCTGGAGATAATTGTTCAGGTTCAGGCTTAGTATGTTTTCTTTAACCGTACTGGACAGGGACGAATTGTTGATGGTTTCGCTGAGGGTGGTATATGCTTTTTTCAAAGTGTATACTTTATCCAGATCGACTTTCCTTCCGATGTTGTTCTCGATGATTTTCACACTTTGAATATCGTCGGGATTCATCCGCTCTGGAATTTGCAGAATCCCTTCGGCATAGATCGTTTTTAGTTTGTCGACGATTTTATTTAATGCCGTTTCGCTGGACGGGTTACGGAAACGGTTGAGCGCCGTTGTGAATTTATTGATCTGATAAGTGCTGGTGTTGGGGTTGAGGTTATAGATCGGGCTTTGTTCTCTGGTCGCTTTTTCCCGGTCTTCTTTCAATTCCGCTTCTGTTTTGTGGATCGGGAAATCAAAAGGAGCATTCAGGGTTTCGTATCTCCAGGGCATTCCTTTTTGGAATTCGTACTGGAAACTGCCGACTTTGGGAAATAAATAGACAATAATAGCACAGATGAACAGTATGACTACTATTCTGAATAAAGTATTTAATTGGCGTTTTTGTTTTTTGTCAGACATACTTCCGTTATCCCTCTTGTTGGAATTAAAATATTGTTTTTTAGCTTGTTATAATGTTGTACACAATTCCGCAAAGTCTGCTTTAAGCCTCTAAAGGTACAAAATAATCGCTATATTTACGCAAATTAAGCAAACATTTGCGTAAAAAAAAGTTCCCTGAAAATGGGAACTTTTAAAGTTATTGAATGCCGTTTGTTTCTATGTCTGCACTAACCTTTTTCAATAGCCCCTGTAATACTTTGCCCGGCCCTATTTCCAGAAAGGAAGTGGCTCCGTCGGCGATCATGTTTTTCATGATCTGTGTCCAGCGCACCGAAAAGGTCAGCTGCGCGATAAGGTTTTCCTGTATTTGTGCCGGATCGGTATATGGTTTGGCATCTACATTTTGATAGATCGGGCAGATCGGTGCTGAAAACCGGGTGTTTTTGATGGCTGCTTCCAGTTCTTTGCGTGCCGGTTCCATCAGCGGGGAGTGGAAAGCGCCTCCTACTTTCAGCGGAAGCACTCGTTTTGCTCCGGCTTCCGTCAGTTTCTGGCAAGCGATTTCAATTCCCTGATTGCTTCCGGAGATTACGATTTGTCCCGGGCAGTTGTAGTTTGCCGGAACGACCACTTCGTCGATCGATTCGCAAATTTTCGCAACGTCTTCGTCGGCCATGCCGATTACGGCTGCCATTGTGGAAGGATTGGCTTCACAGGCTTTTTGCATGGCTAAAGCTCTGGCATGCACTAAGCGTAAGCCGTCTTCAAAAGAGAGGGCTTTGGCTGCAACCAATGCAGAGAATTCGCCTAAGGAGTGACCCGCTACCATGTCGGGTTTTTCGGTCAGGCTATCGGCAAGGATTACCGAATGCAGGAAAATGGCCGGTTGTGTTACTTTGGTTTGTTTCAGGTCTTCGTCTGTTCCTGCAAACATCATGTCGGTGATACGAAATCCTAAAATATCATTTGCTTTTTCAAATAATTCTTTGGCTCTGGGAGAAGTTTCGTAAAGTTCTTTGCCCATACCTACAAATTGTGCCCCCTGTCCGGGAAATACAAATGCTTTTTTCATAGTTTTTATTGTTTTAATGCGGCAAAGGCCGCGTTATCATTCAATGTAATCGGGTGCTTATCAGACGGATAAATTCTTCCCTCGTAGCCAGTTTTTCGAAAGCGCCGCTAAAATCGGAGGTTGTGGTCACAGAGTTTTGTTTTTGTACCCCCCGCATCATCATACACATGTGTTGTGCTTCGATCACTACTGCTACGCCCAAAGGGTGCAGGGTGTTCTGAATACAATCTTTGATTTGCTGGGTCAGGCGTTCCTGCACCTGTAAACGGCGGGCATACGTATCGACTACCCGGGCAATTTTGCTCAATCCGGTTACATAGCCGTTAGGGATATAAGCCACATGGGCACGTCCTACGAAAGGTAATAAATGATGTTCACACAAGGAATATATCTCGATGTCTTTCACGATGACCATTTGGCGATAGTCTTCTTTGAATAGCGCCGATTTTAATATTTCCTCTGGATTTTGGCGGTAGCCCTGTGTCATGTATTGCATGGCTTTGGCTACCCGTATCGGAGTTTTTAATAGTCCTTCCCGTTCCGGATTTTCACCGAGCAATTTTATGATTTCGTTATAGTGATAGCTTAGTTTCTCGGTACGCTCACAATTGAAATGCTCTGCCTTATGGTAGAATGTTTCTTCCAAATCTTGTTCTAAATCCATTTTTTTCTCTTTTGATCGTCAGTTCAAGCCGCTAAAAACCTTGCAAAGTAAATACAAAAAATCTTATATAAAAATACCGGATGCTTTAAAAACATGAAAACAGTGTGTGTTAGGTTTTTGTGCTTGTAGTTAAAGGCTTATGGCAGAGCCCGGCCCGGAAATCGGGCGGGATTGTTAAATATTTTTCTTCCCTGTGGTGGATGTTATGGATAAAAATGTAATTTTAAAGGCGAAAGCAGGTATATGTGCGGGAGGTTTGCAGGGAAGAGTGTCGGTTTAAAATCAGATCGCTATGGAATGGTTATTGGTACTTATGTTAATTCTGATCGGGGCTGTTTTGATATTGATGGAATTTCTGGTGTTTCCGGGGGTGAACGTTGCCGGAATATTGGGTTTTATTTGTATGGCCGGAGGTGTTTATTTCGGATACAGTTATTATGGTGCGTTTGCCGGGCATTTTATCCTTTTGGGTACCGTGGTGTTTGGGGCGGGGGCGACCTGGTATGTGCTACGTAGTAATACCTGGAAGAAATTGAGCCTGGAGACTAAAATTGACAGTGTGGTGGAGGGTGTCGGCGATTCCGTTCGGGTGGGTGATTGTGGAAAAACTGTCGGCCGTTTGGCTCCGATGGGAAATGTGCAGGTGGGTGATTGCCTGGTGGAAGCAGAGTCCCTGTCGGGGTATGTCGATACCGGGCAGGAAGTAGAAGTCGTTAAAGTGTTGAAAAATAAAATTATAGTTAAATTAAAAACAGTTTGATATGGATAGTAATATCGTTTTGTTACTCGCGGCTATTGCAGGAGGCTTGTTCCTGTTGTGGATTATTTTGTATTTTATCCCGATCGGGTTATGGTTCCAGGCTTTGGTGTCGGATGTGAAAATTTCGCTTTTGCAATTGGTGCTGATGCGTTGGAGAAAAGTGCCGCCTACAGTGATCGTAGGGGCTATGATCGAGGGAAAGAAAGCAGGGATTGAGCTTTACCGTGATTTGCTGGAAGCTCATTATCTGGCAGGTGGCCATGTGCCTCAGGTGGTGCATGCCCTGGTATCGGCTTCAAAGGCAAATATCGACCTGACTTTTCAGATTGCCACGGCTGTGGATTTGGCCGGGCGTGATGTGTTTGAGGCTGTGCAGATGAGTGTAAATCCAAAAGTAATCAATACTCCGCCTGTGACAGCAGTTGCCAAAGACGGGATTCAGCTGATTGCCAAAGCGCGGGTTACTGTGCGGGCGAACATAAAGCGCCTGGTTGGTGGAGCCGGGGAAGAGACCATTTTAGCGCGGGTCGGCGAAGGGATTGTTTCTTCGATCGGGTCTTCCGATTCCCATAAGGCGGTGATGGAGAATCCGGATTTTATTTCTAAGGTTGTTTTAAATAAGGGGTTGGATTCCGGTACGGCTTTCGAGATTCTTTCTATCGATATTGCAGATATTGACGTGGGTAAGAATATCGGTGCCGGTTTACAGATCGATCAGGCATCGGCTGACCTGAAAATAGCTCAGGCGAAGGCGGAGGAACGCCGGGCTATGGCTGTGGCAAAAGAGCAGGAAATGAAGGCTTTGGCACAGGAAATGAAAGCTAAGGTGATTGAAGCCGAGGCGAATATTCCGTTGGCTATGTCTGAGGCTTTCCGTTCCGGTAATCTGGGAATTATGGATTATTATAAGATGAAAAATATTGAAGCCGATACCCAGATGCGTGAATCGATAGCAAAGCCTGTCGAGGCGAAAAAAGAGATAAAAGATCATAAGCCGGGACAATAAAGCCGGGGTTGTGTCGTTATTATAAGCCTCTCCCTAAACAGGGAGGGGCTTTTTTGTTGAATGATATGGTGTTTGAACGGGAAAGCCGGGGTAAAGTATTTATGTAAATGAATTAAATACATAAAAATGTTGTAATATGTGAAATATATTTTATTTTTGTTGTGCGTATAAGTTAAAGACAAAGTGAGCGATTCTGGGGGGAAGGGGGACTAATGTGGTATGTTTGTGTGTGATTCTGCTTTTTAGATTGCTTTTAAAGGTGTAAACGGGATATGAATGCGAACCAAATCAGGAAGGTATGAGTAAAAATTTCTTTATTGTCATTTTGTGTGTCATTGCTTTCTGGACGCTCGTCAGGGGAATTACCGGTCTGTGGAGTGCGAATATTGAACAGGATATTTTTATATCGATGAAAAAGAGTAAGTTGAGCGAGGAAAGGGGGCCGTATTGGAAGAATAAAAGTTATGTTATGCAATATTCGAATGAGAAGTATGGCTTTGATTTCCTTTATCCTTCTGATTATTGTGCACAAAACTATGAGAGAGGGGTTATCTTTTGGAGGAAAGACGATAAAGGTTATATTGCCATTTTGGTCACTCCTTTTTATGATAGAAAAATATTTTCTGCGTGGCAGTTGCGTCAAGATAGTTTGGATGCGGAGAAGGTTATTTTTGATTTTGGAGAAAGAAAAGAAGCACTCAGGGAGGTGTTTGTGAAAAATGGATATTGGTGTGTTCAGTATATTTTTTTGCATCAAAAGAATGAATACTGTATCGGTATATTCCGAAGGGAAGAAGGAGTGCAGGCCGACGAGGCTTTGGCAAAACGGGAATTTATCGGATACGCAGAACAGATATTTGCTGATTTTAGATTGCGGAAATAATTGTTATAGGATTGATCGGAATAGGTATGGCTACGACAGGAAAGAATATTGCTTTGATATTGATAGGTTTATGCGTGTTAGTGGGGGGAGTGCTGAATGTGGCGGCCTGGGTTACGGAAATAGAGAATGAGGCATTGAGGAGTGAGCTGGTGAGGACGGGTAAGCTTGAGAATATTTATAGTCATTTTAGAAATGATAGAATTCCTCTTGTGTATGATCGCTGGAAATTGGATTTCTGGTGTCCTGAAGAATATGCTGTAACGCATGACCTTCCGGAGGATTCGATATATTTATTTGTGTTGAAAGGGGAGGCGGGTGAAGTGATAGTCACGATGGAATGTGATTCGAATACAATTTATCAAGATGCAGCCGTTTGGGAGGAGCGTTTCGATCTGAAAGGGGAAAGATTTGTGTTTTCTTTGGAATCGGGAAAAGAAATCGAGGCTTTACGCTTACTGGCGGCCAGGAAAAGGGAGAATCGGGTGATGGTTGTGTCCAGTTACTTTTTTATTGCTAATAACAAGTTTTTTTGTTTGAGAGTGTGGCAATCGGAAGATCATTTTGGTGAAAATTTTCGTTTGGGAGAGCAATTGTTCACTTGCGTGAAAGTAAGGGAATAAGGATTTTGAATTTATTGCCGTGTAGGTATAAAGAGGTGTTGGGGGGTGGCAGCCATAAGGGAGAAGTTTGTTTTAAAAGATTGCATTAGACAAAGGGTGTGTAAAAGAAATGAGTCCGGAAAACTCCGGACTCATTCTATCATATAAACTTGTTTCTCTGTTTTAAGGGTATGTTAAATACCGGGAGAAAGCGGGAGAATTACTTCAATTCGGCTAACTGTGCCTTGATTGCAGCAATCTTAGCTTCGGCATCAGCCTGTTTTTTCTGTTCGTTGGCCACCACTTGCTCCGGTGCTCCGCTCACGAATTTTTCATTGCTGAGTTTTTTCATGACAGAAGCCAGGAAACCTTCGGTATAGGTCAGTTCCGATTCCAGTTTGGCCCGTAGTTCATCGGCATCTACCTGCCCTGTTGCCGGGATGAAATATTCAACCGTATCGGTGATAAAGCTCCAGGCTCCTTTTACGGGCTCGCTAACCACTTCTATATTACTGATATTCCCCATTTTGCAAATAATACTTTCAAAAGCTGCCGGATAGCGGTCGTTTTGTTTCACTTTCAACTCCAGGGCATCTTTGAAGGCAACGTTATTTTGTTTGCGGATGTTCCTGATTCCGACGATCACCTCTTTCACAAAATCGAAATCGCGCAGCAGGGAGGCATCATATTGGGTGTTAGCGGGAATAACGGATACCATGATACTTTCACCCGATTTCCGATTCCGCAAGCTTTGCCATATTTCTTCGGTGATGAAAGGCATAAACGGATGAAGCAGTTGTAAAAGCTGTTCAAACAGGGAAACCGTCTGCTCATAGGTCGTCCGGTCGATGGGTTGCTCATAGCCCGGTTTGATCATTTCCAGCAACCAGGAAGAAAACTCATCTTTAAATCCGGTGTATACAGTCATTAAAGCCTCTGAAATCCGGTATTGTTCGAATTGGGTGTTTAGGGTTTCAACGGTTTGATGCAGCTTGTTATTAAACCATTTTAACGCTAATTGCGAATGCAGGGGTTGTTCGATGTCGGCTACCTGCCATGATTTAACCAACCGGAATGCATTCCAGATTTTAGTGGTGAAATTACGTCCCTGTTCCGGGAGGCTTTCGTCAAATAACAAGTCTCCCCCGGCAGGAGCGCACAACAGCATCCCCACGCGCACGCCATCTGCTCCGTATTTATCGATCAGTTCCAGCGGATCGGGTGAGTTACCGAGTGATTTCGACATTTTTCGGCGTAGCTTGTCACGGACAATACCTGTCAGGTATACGTTCTGGAACGGTTTTTCATGACGGTATTCGTATCCGGCAATAATCATCCGGGCAATCCAGAAAAACAGGATGTCCGGGCCGGAAACCAAATCATTGGTCGGGTAGTAATAGTTTATATCCTTATTGTCCGGGTGGTTAATCCCGTCGAATACGGAGATAGGCCATAACCAGGAGGAAAACCAGGTGTCCAGGCAGTCTTCATCCTGCCGCAACTCTCTTGCTGTGATGTTTTTCCCTTTTTCCCGGAATAATCCGGCTGCTTCTTCTGCATTGGCGGCTACCACAAATTCGTTGCTATTGGGAAGGTAATAGGCCGGAATCCGGTGTCCCCACCATAATTGGCGGCTGATGCACCAGTCCTTTACATTCTCCATCCAATAGCGGTAGGTGTTTTTATATTTCGAGGGGGTTAAAACCACATCGTCGTTCATCACGGCATCCAATGCCGGTTTGGAGAGTTCCTTCATTTTCAGAAACCATTGCATCGATAGTTTCGGCTCGATAACTACGTTTGTTCTTTCGGAATACCCTACTTTATTATCGTAGTCTTCAATTTTTACCAAATTTCCGGCTTTCTCCAATGCCGGGATAATTTCTTTCCTGACTTCGAACCGATCGTGCCCAACGAAGAATTGAGCGGCTTCGCTCATGGTGCCGTCGGCATTAAAAATGTCGATCGTTTCCAGATTGTGTTTATAGCCGATTTCGTAGTCGTTGACATCGTGTGCCGGAGTGATTTTCAGGGCTCCCGTACCGAATTCCATGTCTACATATTCGTCCTGGATGATTGGGATTTCCCGGTTTACCAACGGAACGATACATTTTTTCCCTGCCAGGTGGCGGAAACGTTCGTCATTCGGGTTTACGCATACGGCGGAGTCGCCCAGGATTGTTTCCGGACGGGTGGTGGCGATGGTGATGTAATCGTCTTCACCCACCACTTTATAGCGCAGGTAATATAGTTTGCTTTTTTCTTCTTTATAGATCACTTCTTCGTCAGACACGGCGGTTTGCGCTGCCGGATCCCAGTTCACCATACGTACGCCCTTATATATATAGCCTTTATTGTATAAGTCGATGAATACTTTAAGTACGCTTTCCGAGCGGATTTCGTCCATCGTGAAACAAGTCCTGTCCCAATCGCACGAAGCTCCCAGGCGTTTCAATTGTTGCAGGATGATTCCTCCGTGTTTTTCCGTCCATTCCCAGGCATGTTTCAGAAATTCTTCCCGGCTGAGGTCGTGTTTGCTGATGCCTTCGCTTTTCAGTTTGGCAACTACTTTTGCTTCGGTAGCGATAGAAGCATGGTCGGTTCCCGGAACCCAGCAGGCATTTTTTCCCTGTAAACGTGCCCGGCGTACCAAGGCGTCCTGTATGGTGTTGTTTAGCATGTGCCCCATGTGGAGTACCCCGGTGACATTGGGAGGAGGAATCACGATGCAATAGGGAGTCCGGTTGTCTGGCTGCGAATGGAAAAACTTTTGTTCCATCCAATATTTATACCATTTTTCTTCGCTTTCTTTGGGATTATAATTCGTTGCGATCATAAAGTTTCTGATTTGAATAAAAATACTGCGTAAAATCTGCAATAAAAAAGCTGCTATTCAGCAGCCTTTTTTTTAATCTTCAGATTTCTTAACCCTTCTTCCTTTCTTTTTCTGAGCTTCCATGGCTGACTCCAGGTCTGCTTTTTGTGCGCTACCGTCATAATCACAGATATATTTATCGATGAGGATACGGCCACAATATTCGCAGACGATGATTTTCTTTCTGGAACGAATATCCAACTGGCGCTGTGGCGGGATTTTGTTGAAGCAACCGCCGCAAGCGTCACGGTCTACGGTGACGACTGCCAGTCCGTTGCGTGCATTGCTGCGGATTCTCTTGTAAGCGGTCAATAAGCGGCCTTCGATGTTGGCAGCCAATTGTTCGGATTTTTTAATCAATGCTTCTTCGTCTTTGTGCGTTTCAGCAACAATGTCGTCCAATTCTGCTTTTTTAGCATCCAGGTCGGCTTTCTTTTCTTCGTATTGTTTGCTGGAAATTTCCAGGTTCACTTCTTTTTCTGCCTTCGTCTTCTGAGCTTCGCGGATTCTTTTTTGCTGTAATTCTATTTCCAGTTTTTGGAATTCCACTTCTTTTGTCAATGCATCGTATTCACGGTTGTTACGTACATTGTCTAATTGTTCGCTATATTTTTTAATCAGCTCTTCCGATTTTGAAATTTCCTGTTTTTTCGTGGCGACGCTTTTGTCTGCTTCACTGATTTCGTTTTTCAGGTTGTCAAGACGTGTTTCCAAACCAGCCAGTTCGTCTTCCAGATCCTGCACTTCCAACGGAAGTTCACCTCTTAACGTTTTGATCTTATCAATTTCAGTGTCAATACGTTGTAGTTCGTAAAGATGCTGTAACTTCTCTTCAACCGAGAGCTCCTGCTGTTGTTTTTCGTTGTTATTCGCTGCCATATATTATAAATAATTTATCGGATTTGTTTTTACTTTAGAAAACTGAACCGCAAATTTAGATATTTTTTTTGTAACTAACTCATAAAAAATATCTTTTGTGAATTGTTCGCTTTCATAGTGCCCGATGTCTGCAATAATGAGTTTGCGGGCTGCATTAAAAAAGTCGTGATACTTGTAATCGGCTGTAATATAGATGTCTGCCTGTTTTGAAATGGCAAGGCCCGTGAGGGATGCCCCGGAGCCGCCACATAAGGCCACCCGTTTTATTTTAGGTTTACAGAGGTCGGTGTGGCGGATTATTCCGCAATGGAAGGTGTTTTTTAGATGCCGGAGAAATTCCAGACTATCGGTTTCTTCCGCTAATTCCCCTATGATGCCGAATCCGGTGGTGGGGTTTGTATTGTTCAGGCAAACGGCATTCCAAACGGGTTCTTCATAAGGATGAGCGTTTATAAGCGCTTTGACGCTTGCTTGCAGAAGATGTTCCGGCACCGTGATTTCTGTTCGTGTTTCCGCTTCTGTATGCAATGATCCGATTTCGCCGATGTAAGGATGGGCGTTTGGGTTTGCTAAAAATGTTCCTTCCCCCGGAGCGTTGAATGAACAGTTGCTATAATTGCCTATATGTCCGCCACCTGCGTTGAATACTGCCTCCCTTACCTTTCCGGTTGCCGCTGTGGGCGTGTAGAAAGTGAGGCTGTATAGTTTTCCGGCAGGTTGTAGTATCTCCCGGTTTACCAGTTGCAGTTTGTCTGCCATTCTGCCGCTCACTCCGTTGGCCACTGCATCCATGTTCGTGTGGGCGGAATAGAGGTTTATGTCGTGTTTAACGGCTTTTATCAGGCAGCGTTTCACATAGTGGTCGGGGAGCATGTTCTTTATCCCCTGTAAGGTCAGGGGATGATGCGAGATGATCAGGTTGTGTCCGCCGGCAATCGCTTCATCCACGACTTCTTCCGTAATATCGGTCGTGAGTAGGATCGAACTGATCTCATGGTCGGGATGTCCGCAGATCAGGCCGGAATTGTCATAGCTTTCCTGTAACCCCAAAGGAGCATATTTTTCGATCAGAGAAGTAAAATCCTTTACCTGCATTTTTCCTTTTTTTATAGTAATAATTTACGCTGACCGGAAAGCCCGATCAGCGTTATAAAATATTGCGTAAGCCAAATGGTCAGGAAAGCTGGGCTTTGATCTGAATTAATTCTTCCCGAATGGCTTTCAGCCGTTTGACCACTTCGAAGTTCACTTCTGTTTCTGCCTTGCTTTCCCGGAGTTTCATCTGTGCCCCCCGCAAGGTCATGCCTTTTTCTTTCACCAGATGATAAATCAGGTGAAAATTGTCAATATCCGCTTTGGTGAATTGTCGGTTTCCCTTCTTGTTTTTATGGGGTTTTATCACATCAAATTCTTTTTCCCAAAAACGGATCAAAGAGGTGTTTACTCCGAACATATCGGCTACTTCTCCAATGGAGTAATATACCTTCAAAGGTTGTTTTTCCTGTCCCATACTCAGTGTGTTAAATGGTGAAACGGAGACCTTTAGTCCATACTTTGCCCGGTGTTGTTGGCTATTTCAACTAACTTGTCGTATTCGTCCGGTGTCAGGTCGTTGAAATAGTAGTTGATCGGGTCCTGAGGCGTGTTGTTCTTTCTGACTTCGTAGTGCAGGTGGGGACCTGTTGACAAACCTCCCGTGCTTCCGACATATCCGACAATATCACCTCGTTTTACTTTTTGTCCGACTCTTACATTATAGCGTTCCAGATGCCCGTATAAAGTTTTGTAATTGAACCCGTGATCCACAATGATACATTTTCCGTATCCGCTTTGCACTTCAACCGAAATCACCTTGCCGTCGCCCGATGCGTGAACGGGGGTGCCTGAGGCTGCTGCGAAGTCCATGCCGGAGTGGAATTTTATGGTTTTGTAGATCGGGTGTATCCGATAGCCGAAACCAGATGAAATTCGCACTTTTTGATCGCGCATGGAAAGCGGAATGATGGCTGGAATTGAGGCCAGCATGTCGATTTTATTCTTTGCCAGATGTTCCACTTCGTCATAGGATTTACTCTGGATATAAATAGCTTTCGACAGTTCATCCAGTTTACGGGATGTGTTGATGATAAGTTCGGCATTGTCCATGCCTTTTAAAGATTCGTATTTGTTCACACCTCCCGATCCTGCCCGGCGGATGGATGCATCGATCGGTTCCGATTCGAAGATCACGCGATAGATATTGTCATCCCGGGATTCGAGTTCTTTCAGCACTTTGTCGAGCCTGTCTACTTCGTTGTTCAGGATTTGGTATTGAGCAAGTATTTCTTCTTTTTCCCGTTTCAGGGCTTTTTCCTTAGGCGAGTCGACAATGGCGGAAACGATGAAAAAAATCACTAATGCCAAAGAAAGACTGGAGAAAAATTTAGTTAACAGTGTGGTCAATTTTTTCCGAAAGGAGGTATGTATTTTGTCGTACGATAACGTTTCGGGATTAAAACGATAACCTGTTTTAGCCATTTTTCTATATAAAATTAATGTTTTTCGATGCAAAGTTAAAGAAATAATCTAATTTTGCAATTCTGTTTTGCGTCAGCAACTTAGGATAAATAATGTTTTTAGGAAAAATAAACACAATAATATATAAAATAAAGCATGAAATCAGCAGAGATCAGACAGAAGTTTCTGGACTTTTTTGAAAGCAAATCGCACACTATTGTCCCTTCGGCTCCGATGGTGATTAAGGATGACCCCACGTTGATGTTTACCAACGCCGGGATGAATCAGTTTAAAGATATTATACTTGGAAATATAGCGGCGAAGCATAAGCGGGTTGCGGATTCACAGAAGTGCCTGCGGGTGTCGGGAAAGCACAACGATTTGGAAGAGGTGGGACACGATACTTACCACCATACCATGTTTGAGATGTTGGGGAACTGGTCTTTCGGCGATTATTTTAAAAAGGAAGCCATTGCTTATGCCTGGGAGTTTTTGACCGAGGTGATGAAACTGGATAAAAACCGGTTGTATGCAACGGTGTTTGAAGGTAGCCGGGAAGATCACCTGGACGCTGATTCGGAAGCCAAAGAAATCTGGTTGAATTATTTGCCGGAGGAACGGATTTTGTTTGGGAACAAAAAAGATAATTTTTGGGAAATGGGGGATATGGGTCCCTGTGGTCCCTGTTCTGAAATCCACATAGACCTGCGTTCGGAAGAAGAACGGAAGATCAAGTCGGGGAAAGAACTGGTGAATAAGGACAATCCTCTGGTTATTGAGATTTGGAATCTGGTGTTTATGCAATATAATCGCAAGGCTGACGGCAGTCTTGAAAACTTGCCGAATCATCATGTAGATACAGGTATGGGATTCGAGCGTTTGTGTATGGCTGTGCAGGGGAAAACCTCGAATTACGATACGGACGTGTTTACTCCGATTATCGGTGAGATTTCCCGGATCAGCGGGATTCCTTATGGGACGGGAGAGGCTACGGATATTGCGATGCGGGTGATTGCCGATCACTTGCGTACGATTTCGTTTTCTATTACCGACGGACAGTTGCCTTCCAATGTGAAGGCCGGATATGTCATCCGTCGTATTTTACGTCGGGCTGTGCGTTATGCGTATACCTACCTGAATCAAAAAGATGCGTTTATGTACCGCCTGGTGCCTGTGCTGATCGAGGTGATGGGAAAACATTATCCCGAACTGGCCGCCCAGCAGGAATTGGTTGAAAAAGTGATCCGGGAAGAAGAAAATGCTTTCTTGCGGACATTGGATAAAGGAATCCGTTTGTTAGACCGGATTATCGAAAAGACAAAAGAAGAAGATTTCCTGACTATTCCGGGAAACGTGGCTTTTGAGTTGTATGATACCTATGGTTTTCCACTCGATTTGACCGAATTGATTCTGAGAGAGAATGGGTTGGTGGTGAATCGCCGGGAATTTAAGGCGGAAATGGAAGCGCAGAAAGAGCGTTCCCGTTCTGCTTCGAATGTAGACACGGACGATTGGATTGAACTGATCGACGATAACGAGCAGGAGTTTGTGGGATATGATTATACGGAGGTAGAAGTGAAGATCACCCGCTACCGCCGGGTGGTGACAAAGGGAAAGACGTTGTACCATGTGGTGCTGAATATCACTCCTTTCTACGGGGAAGGCGGAGGCCAGGTGGGTGACAGCGGTTATTTGATCGGAGAAAGCGAGAAAATCCGGGTGATAGATACGAAAAAAGAGAACGGTTTGACTATTCACCTGGTGGAAAAACTGCCGGAAGATGTGACCCAGACTTTTTTGGCACAGGTGGATGTGCATAAGCGGGTGTTGACTGCCAATAATCACTCGGCGACCCACTTGCTGGATTATGCTTTGCGGAAAGTGTTGGGCACTCACGTCGAGCAAAAGGGATCGTATGTGAGCGACGAACATTTGCGGTTCGACTTTTCACATTTTCAGAAAGTGACGGACGAAGAGTTGGCGGAAGTGGCTGCTATCGTAAACCGATTGATTCGTCAGAATCTGGTGTTGGAGGAACATCGTATGGTGCCTATGGATAAGGCGAAAGATATGGGAGCCATTGCCATGTTCGGTGAAAAATACGGAGATTTGGTGCGGGTCATTAAATTCGGGGAGTCTGTCGAATTGTGCGGTGGAACGCATGTTCCCGCTACCGGACAGATCGGATTCTTTAAAATTTTGTCAGAAAGTTCTGTTTCTGCCGGGGTGCGCCGTATCGAAGCCATTACAGCCGATAAAGCGGAGGAATACATCACCAATTCGTTTAATATCATCCGGGAGATCGAAAAAATGTTCAAATCCAATAAGAACGTCATGGAATGTGTGAGGACGGTATTGGAAGAAAATGAAGGGTTGAAGAAAGAAACGGAGAAAATGGAACAGGAGAGCCTGAAGTTGTTGAAAGAGCGGTTGAAAAATGAAAAGATGGTTTACCGGGATATAACTTTTATTGTTAAGGGAGTAGGGATGACACAAGCTCAGGTGAAAGATATCGCATTCCAGTTGAAAGGTGAAATAGATAAGCTGGTGTTTATTGCCGGAGGTGTATCCAACAATAAGCCCCATCTGACGATCCTGCTGAGCGACAGCTTAGTGAAAGAGTTTGAGTTGAATGCAGGCCAGATTATACGTGAAGTAGCACAGGAGATAAAGGGAGGCGGAGGCGGCCAACCGTTTTTTGCAACTGCCGGAGGAACAGACGCAGAAGGAGTGGATCGGGCTATCGAGAAAGCTCATAAAATGATCCTTCGTAAAGTCAATGTAGATTAAATTTTGAATATTTCCACTTAAAAGTAGGGATTTTAATTATTTTTTATACATTTGCTCTGTTAATTCGTGGAACCAAATTAAATTATTTAGAATAAATTTTAGAGATTAACTATGAAAAGTACATTTAGATCAGTTGCTACTGTTACTTTAGCTGGACTTGTTATAGCTTCTTGTTCTCCATTAAGTAAAATGAAGAAAAAAGCAAGTAACATTAATTATAAAGTAACTCCAGAGGTTTTGGAAGCGAAAGCTAACATGGTAGATGTTAAAATCGATGTTACCATTCCGCCCAAATACTTTAATAAGAATGTTACTTTAGTTGCAACCCCGGTATTGAAATTCCAGGGTGGTGAAAAAGCTTTCGATCCGAAAACATTGCAGGGAGAAAGCGTACAGGGAAATAATACCGTTGTTCCTTATGCTACCGGAAAAACCATTTCTTACACAGGTCAGATGCCTTACGAAGATGCTATGAGAATTTCTGAGCTTTTCGTAAAGATCGAAGGTAAAAAAGGCAAAAAATCTGCAGCTTTTGATCCGATCAAAGTGGCTGACGGTATCGTTGCTACCGCGACTTTAGTAAATAATTCTCCGGCTGCTGCCATTGGTAAAGACAATTTCGAAAGAATTACCAAAGAAGAGCAGGAAGCTGCAATCTATTATTTGATTAACTCTGCCCAAATCCGTACCAAAGAGATCAAATCAGACGAAATCAAAGAAATGGAGAAATTCATTAAAGAAGCGAAAGCTGCTGAAAACAAAGAACTGAAAAATATTCAGATTCAGTCTTATGCTTCTCCTGACGGTCCGATGTCATTGAATGAAAACTTGGCCAACAACCGTGAAAAATCTTCTGAAGGCTTTGTAAAAGGTAATTTGAAGAAAAACAAAATCGACGAATATAAGGATTTGGATTTCTTCAAAAAATATGTAGTTGCTGAAGACTGGGATGGATTCAAAAAAGCAATGGAAGAATCTAATATCCGCGATAAAGAATTGATTCTTCGCGTATTGACTATGTATTCTGATCCTGAAGTGAGAGAAAGAGAAATCAAAAATATCGCTTCTGCTTACTCTGTGGTAGCCGATCAGATTCTGCCGAAACTGAGACGTTCTAAATTTACGGTAAACGTAGAGAAGATCGGAAAATCAGACGAGCAGATCAAAGCGTTGGCTAAATCTAATCCTGCTGAATTGAATGTTGAAGAATTACTGTATTCTGCAACTTTATTCGACAACGACGCAGATAAATTGGCTATCTACGAAACAGCTATCAAACAATTCCCGAACGACTGGAGAGGATTCAACGATGCTGGTATGATCCTGTTTGAAATGGGTAAAGTGGCTCAGGCTAAAACAAACTTTGACAAAGCAAATACCCTTTCTGCAAACAACAAAGTGGTTAAAAATAACCTCGGTGCTGTTGAGTTGAAAAACGGTAATGTGAAAGAAGCTGAAGTTCTGTTCGGTGCTGCTACCGGAGCTGGCGACGAAGTAAACTACAATAAAGGTATTGTTGCCATCATGAAAGGTGACTACAAAGCTGCTGTAGATTATTTTGGAAAATGCAACTGTGACAATGCTGCTTTAGCAAACCTGTTGGCAGGAAACAACAACGAAGCTATGAAGAAACTGAACGACAATAAAGAAGGTTCTGCTTTGACTTCATATCTGAAAGCTGTGATTGCTGCCCGCAACAATGATACAAACGCTGTACTTTCTAACCTGAAAGTGGCTTGTGATAAAGATGCTGCTATGAAACAATTAGCTGCTACCGATATTGAATTTGCTAAGTTGTTCGACAATGCAGATTTCAAAGCCATTGTAAAATAATAAACAAGGCTTTATATCATAAAAAGGCTGTGGTTTCCACAGCCTTTTTTTATTTATGGATACTTAGTGGATATATGTTTTAAATTGTTAACATAAACTTAACTATTGTAGATTTTCAATTTAAAATTGCAATGAACTTATATGTTTGGGAAAAATACGATTTTCATTTATTCACAGAGAGTTGAGAGACGACTAAGGAAAATGTTGCGATTTTGTTTTTTCTTTTGCCGGAGAATTTCTTCTTCGGAATCTATTGATTGATTTTATTGTTTTTTTAACACCGACTTTCCGTCTATTTCCTTATATTTGTTAAAATCTAAGATATGTAAGGTTGAATAATTTAAAAAGGAAGCAGGGCTAAATGAAAGAGCTTAGTATTATCGTTCTTTTGATTTTATCACTTTTCGGATGTTCTTCTAATGATTCGGTGCAGATTAGCGGGCGGATTGAGAATGGGGATTCTATTGTTAGTATCTGGGTAGGAGATAGCATATACAGTTTTCCTTTGGATGAAAATGATTTTTTTTCCGGAAAAATTCCAATGAAGCAAAGCGGGTATGGAACCTTGTTGCATAATTCCTTGAATCTTTATTTAAGTCCGGGGGAAGATTTAGAAGTATATGTGGATAATTTTAATTTTTCGAGTTCTCTCTATTTTCGGGGAAGTCTGGGAGGGGTGAATACTTATTTGAAAGAACAGGAAGTGGCTGTGTTTTTCGACAAAGACGATTATCAATTGAAAGAAGATCTGTTTGTTGAGAAAATGAAGCAGTTGATCGATGAGAAGATTAAATTATTGGAAGCTAAAAATTTTGATCCTTCTTTTACCAATTTGGAGAAGGAACGGATTCGTTACTCTATTGCGGAACGCGTGGCTTATTATCCGGCTTACCGAAAAAGCTTGGGGGATGAACTTTATATGCCGGGAAAGGTGTTTACCGATTTTATGTCGTCTTTTTCATTGAATAATGAAGCCTTGTTCGGGACAAAGGATTACCGTTCTTTCCTTTTGAATTATGTGTATTTGCGGGGAAGCCAGGGGACAGGCAGTAATTATCCCGATGGAGTGGCGGACTATATTGTTTCGACGGTAACTAATCCTACGATTAAAGATTTTCTGTTAACGGAAATTGTATACCGTTTTATATGGGAAAACAATGGATTGGAAGGTGCGGATTATTTATTGCAGGTTTTTCGGCGGGAGTGTACCGATAGAAATAAAGTGGATTATATCAATGAAATTGTCGATCACTGGGCCAAACTTTTACCCGGACAGCCTGCTCCTGATTTTAGGTTGAAAGACCTGCGCGGGAAGTGGGTCACCTTGAGTGATTACAGGGGATATTATGTGTATATTACGGTTTGGGCAACCTGGTGTGTGCCTTGTAAGGGGGAATTTGCTTATTTGGATTTACTGCAAAAGGCGTATGAAGGGAAGAAAATTAAATTTATGACCGTGTCTATCGATGAACCCGATATGGCACAACGCTGGCACGATTTTCTGGAAGAAAAAAAATATTCGGGGATTCATCTGATCACTGACCGAGATTGTAAATTCAATGAGGATTATATGATTATCAGTGTCCCTCGTTTTATTTTGATCGGAACGGAAGGGGAAATTGTAAATTCAAATGCTCCCCGTCCCTCAGGGCCAATCAAGCAATTGTTGGATTCTGTGCTGGTGTAATCCGGGGAATGATTCTGAGTAAAAACTAAAAGAACCTTTTCTTTTTTTAGTTTTAACTTTTGAGTTTTGAGTTTTTTTATATCTTTGTCAAAAATTGCTCATAAGTAAAAAATAGCTATAAGAGATGAAAAAATTTAGTTTAATTCTGGTCATGATTGCACTTTTGCTGAGTGCATGTGATTCTAATAAGGTGAAAATCAGAGGGAAAGTAGCAGGTTTGGAAGGAACGGTGAAATTGATGGCTGAGATGCCTGGCCAGGAAGGAATGACTGTATTGGCTCAGCAAGAGGTGAAGGACGGAAGTATTGATTTACAATCGGAAACATTGCAAATTCCGGCAAGAGTATGGGTAGATGTAGACGGCAAACAAACATTGGAGTTTATTGTCGATTCTAAAGATCAAATCTGGATTGAAGGAAAAATCAAGTTCCCGGATCAGATCGAGGTGAAAGGTTCCGGAATCGGTGAAAAATATGATGAATTGAAAAAATTGTTCAAGGAGAAATATGATGGTCCGATTGAACCGATTAACAAGAAAATCGAAAAGATCCTAAGCAAACCTCAACGGAATACCGATGACGCTGTGAGAATCAGTGTATATGAAATGCAAAAACAACGTTATCTCAAAGCTCGTTTGAACTATGCTAAGACATTGATTGAAGCTAATCCGCAAATGGAACTTTCTTTATTCCTGTTACAGGATGAGTTGAAAGACAGCGTGGATATGCAGAAGAGAATTTTCAAAACTTTGAAGGTCGAAAACAAAGAAAGCAACATTTATAAGAATTTGGCTGAAAAGTTGAAATAAGAAATAAACCATGTCAATGGTTTTGTTTTCCCGTTTTTATTACTTAGTTGTTTTTAGGGGTACTTGTGAAAGTACCCCTTTCTGTTTGAAATTTGCGCATACGTTTGTGTCCCGCTATTTTGATTATTTTATAATAAATATTACTTTTACCCATTACTATTCTTGGGGGATATGATTAAGCAAATAATAATAAGGATATTGCTGGTGGTGATGATCGTTGCTTTTTCGGCTGTGGTCGTGGTGCAGTGGTTATGGATAAAATATGCGATGAGGGAGCGGGAGAAAAAATTCACCTCGCAGGTGTATGAAGTGCTGAACCGGGTGGCTTATCGTATCGACGAGATCAATTATATCAAGTATTTGCGTAGCCAGAATTATAAGGACTTGATGTCTGTGGGAGCAAATGGCATGATTGCCAATTTTTCTTCGGCATTGGTATTTGATTTTTTAGACAGGGATTCGAGCAGTTCTTCAGGTGAGAGAACCTATTTGACAGCTCGTAATATACCTAATCTGGTGATGTGGCAGGAGCGGATGATTACGCAGGAATTTATTAGTCAGGCTGTGCGTTCCGTACAAATTACAGGTCGGGACACCGTGGGGGGACAGATGATGCTGAAAAAGTTTATGCTGCGTTTGCTGAGGGAGAAAGATCCTCAGAATGCTTCTGTCGATGAGCGTTTGGCGAATATCGATATAAAAGGGTTGCTGGCGAGTAATTTTAAAACTTATAATATAAAGCTCCCTTTTTCTTATGAAATTTTGTCGAAACAGGATATTATCAAACGGGTTGAAGAAGGGAATACGCACAATTTTTATTATGTGGAGTTATTTCCGCAGGATTTGGTGAAGAAAGAGTATAATTTGGGGGTTAGTTTCAAAACTGTGCAGCCTGTTATTTTGGAAAACATGGGGTGGTTGTTCCTGGCTTCCGGTTTTTGTATATTTGGTTTGATGTTTGTGTTTATTATAACGATCGTTATTATCATGAGGCAACAAAAGCTATCGGTGATTAAAAATGATTTTATAAATAACATGACACACGAGTTTAAGACTCCGATTGCGACTATTTCATTGGCGACTTCCGCTATTGCGAAAGAGAAAGTGTTGAACGACAGAGATCAGCTATTGAAGTTCAACGACATGATTAAGAATGAAAACGAGCGGATGAATAAATATGTGGAGCGAATTTTACAGCAGGCGAAACTGGACCGCCGTGAAGTGACTTTGAATAAAACGGATGTCGATGTGAACCTTTTGCTGGAAGAGGTGGTGGGACATTTCCTTTTGCAGGCTCAGGAGAAGGGAGGACAATTGGAATTTAAACCGGGTTTTCCGGATTTTATGCTTTATGCGGACGAGGTACATTTGATGAATGTATTTTGTAATTTGGTGGATAATGCGATAAAATATTCTGGTGGTGCGCCGGATGTTTTTGTTTATACCCGTCAGAATGGGAATGCGCGGATTATCGGTGTTCAGGATCATGGAATAGGAATTTCGAAAGAAGCCCAGAAAAAAGTCTTCGATCGTTTCTACCGGGTACCGAGCGGAAACCTGCATAATGTAAAAGGTTTCGGGTTAGGGTTGAACTATGTGAAATCGATCGTGGAGCTACATGGGGGCATCATTCGATTGACTTCAAAGAAAAATAAAGGGACATTGGTGGAAATAGAGTTTAAATAAGGCTAAATAAAAGATATATGGTACAAAAAATACTATTGGTAGAGGACGATCCCTGTTTTGGATCGGTTCTTAAATCTTATCTGGAATTATCAGATTATGAAGTGACTTTGTGCGTCAATGGAAATTTGGGTTTAGAGGCTTTCCGCAAAGAGAGGTTCGATATTTGCCTGATGGACGTGATGATGCCTGAAATGGACGGATTTACTTTAGGGAAAAAGATCAGGGAGCTGGATCCTTCCGTGCCTTTTGTGTTCATAACGGCTAAAAGTTTGAAAGAGGATATGAAACTGGGATATGAGATCGGGGCGGACGATTATATTGTAAAACCTTTCGATTCTGAAGTTTTAATTTTGAAAATAAAGGCGATCTTGTCGCGCAGTAAGCATGAAGAACAGGAAGTGAAGCCTAAATTCATCAATATTGGTGATTATGTATTTAATACGGAATTACGTACGGTGAGCAAGAATAACGAACAAATTAAATTAACCCCGAAAGAAGCCCGTTTGTTGGAATTGCTGTATAAACACCGCGATGGTTTGCTGGCCAGAGATAAGGCTCTGAATGAAATTTGGGGTACGAACGATTATTTTACTGCCCGTAGCATGGATGTGTACGTGACTAAGTTGCGGAAATATTTTAAAGACGATAATAAGATTAAGATAGAAAACGTGCATGGTTCTGGATTCCGTTTGGTGATCGAAGAATAAGAAAATAATAGAATATCATAAAAAAAGCCGCAATTACTGCGGCTTTTTTTATGAGTTTACGGCTTTTACTGATTTACAACCTTGATTTTCATGGCATCACTGTGTGCACTGAATTCCGGAGCATATACGCTTTGGAAAGTTGTGATTCCGTCTTGATATTCTCCGGCCTGATTTACCCAAACCGGGTATTCGATGACATAAGTTCCACGTGATAAGGCATTGAAAAATAAATTGGTTACGGCATCTTTCACGTCTTCGTAATAGATTGTACCGAATTTCCATCGGAGGCCTGAAATTTGTTTTTGAGGTTCGAGGCAGGCCGCTCTCAGGTCTTTCAGATGTACAAATTCCATATCCCTGTCCAGGCGAAGGGTGAGCCGAATGATAAGTTTGTCGCCGACTTTTACTGTCTGTTGCTCTATCGGGACTAAAGTCGGGCTTCCCTGGGGTGTTGTCCGCTCAATGAATAATTTTTTCTCCACTCCAATCAGGGGTTGCGCCTCTTTCCCGATTTGGTCGAGAGGAGCGAAATATTGCAGATATAATCCACCCCAGCTGGGATTGTCGGTTGTTTTTGTGATTTTCACCGTCAACATATCCTTTTTGATCTCTTCTGCCGGAACGGTTTCTTTGATATATCCTAACGGATCGGAAGCTGCCGGGGCTGAAATTGTTTTTTTGCCTAAACGGACATTCAATTGCTCCGGCGTGGAAAGCTGATCGGAACCTGTGAGTAGCAGGGCATGGATTGCATTTACTGTGGCAGGAACACTTTCCCAGCTTTGGGTCTGTTTCTGATTTAATAGCCATTGTTTCATGGGATTGATCTCTGCGTCACTTGTACCGATCTCATGGAATGCTTCCATCATTGCCGTTTGGGTGAGGACTGCCGAGTTGCGGTAGAACGTGTTCCGATTCCTGGGCCAGTACATCCCTTCCGTTGGGGAAACAACAGCATATTCCCGTAAAGAATTCATGATTTCACGGGCATCTTCGGCCATCCCGTAACGGAATAGTGTTTGGGCGGCAAGTGCTTTTTCATAGAGCGAAAAGCCTGCCCATTGTTTTTGTACCAAAGCCATGAAATATTTATGTGCTTCAAGGGCATCGCCTAAAGGAATATCGCGGTAAGCACTCCGGGTATGGAGATAAATCAATTGCTCATATCCGATCTTTTTAGGCTTCTTGCTGAAATCTTTTTGTATTTCACTGTCTAAATAACCGAGGGCTTTGATTTGCATTCTTTTTTCGGTTTCCTGATACTCTATTTCTCCTGCTAAGCTGGCCTGAGACATGATGGTCAGTACATTGCAGGTCATAAACCGACTTGGGTACATTCCTTTAAACCAACTCCAGCCACCGGATGCCGTTTGCAAGTCTCTCAATTTCTGTAAGGCCTGTGCCCGCAGATAATTTACCCGGTTTTGGTCGAATAGCTGTTGCAGGGATTGTATCCTTTCGGTTTCATTCTGTGCTTGCATCGCCCACGGTGAAGCTGCCAGGAGAATGTTTTTTAATTCCTGGTTTTGCTCTAATTTCGATAGCAGAGTCGTTGAAGTGCCCTGTTTTTTCGTCCATACCTGAATGGCATCGGCTATCTGGGGATTGGAACGGGCGATACGGGAAGCCAGTGTGTTCACATAAAAAGCTCCCGCAATATCCGTTACATTTTCATGCTGGGGTTCGAGCAGGGATGGAAGCGCCATGACGGCGTACCACGCCGGATTTGCGGTCAGTTCTAACGTCAGGCGATAATCTTGACGTTCCGTAGTTGCCGGTTTTAGGGTAAAAGAATGAGTTCCTGCGGTGGTTGAATAAATCGGTTGAGTGGAAGTCACCAAAATTTTATTGGGTAAAACCGGAAGCAAATGCTGCTCACCGTCGCTATATGTTCCGCTAACGGCAGCTATCCGGCAACCTGCCAGGTCGATGTCCTGGGGAACGTCGAAAGTAAAGCCGATTGTTTGGTCGGTTCCGGCGGCAAGTTTAAAATCGGCCTTCCGGCTAATGATAATTTTATCGTTTTGTGGTATGAACAATTCTAATGTGACTTTTCCGTTTTGTTGTGTTTGTGATAAGTTGCTGACTGTTACTTTCAATTCCGCTTTATCGCCGCTTCTGAAGAAACGGGGCATATTGGGGCGCACCATCAATTCCCGGCTGGTCGTGACATATTTAATCAGTTCTCCGTGAGCCAATTGCCGGGTGTAGGCCAGCGCCGTAAATTTCCAGCGGGTGGTGGCTTCGGGCATGGTGAAGTTGATTTTTACCGTTCCGGTGGAATCCGTTTGTAATTGCGGATAGAAGAAAGCAGTTTCTGCAAAATTTTCCCGGTAGGGAACCGTGGTGGTTTCAGCGGAGTTTTCTCCTGCGTCTTCTGCATACTCCAGCGTTTGGATAGCATCAAGGTCTTGTGCCTCCTTCATTGCCGCTGCATTACCTGTTCCTCTGATCCGTATAGCTCCGGTCGTGAAAATTTGATCTGATGAAACCTTTCCGTTTAGCATACTTTCCAAAACTTCCGAATAGCTATAAGTATTTAAGCGGTCGAATTGGAAATAAGGGACCGGAAATTTGTGTTTTTCAAACACCCAGGGCTGGATGTGTTGTATATTGATTGCCGACAAATCATTCCTATACCGCCAGGCATAAGGAAAAGAAAACCTCTGATAAGCGGGCGAAAAATTAATCTGATAGGGTTGCAGCTTGTCTAAAGACGCGTCATACATCATGGCTAACACTTCGGTCGGTGGGTTACCTATGGGATTTTTTACCTGTATTTCCCAACTTTCCTTTTGACCGGGAGTGAGTTTATCCCGGAATACTTTGGTTGTGAACGTCAGTTTTTGATCTCGGGCTTCCCGTTTTCTTAGCGTTATCGTATTTTGGGTATAGTGTCCGTTTTTTATATAATTGATGGTTAGCCAGGCTTGAGTGCCGTAACTTTCCAAAAAAGGAATGTTAATGTCCACTATTTCATTTGATAATTTTTTGTAGAATTGTTTCACTAAGCCTTTGTCGGTGTAGACTTCACACAGGACGTAGGCGTTCGCTACCGATGTCCCGAAAAGGATACGTGCCGATTCTCCCATATAGCATAAGGTGTTTTCCTCGACCAACCAATTGTAAGTGGGGATTGGAGGACATTTATCTTTGGGGGAGTATAAGATGAATATATTTTTAGAAATGGCCTCGCCATTCTTTGCTGTAAAGAGATAAGCGCCCGATTCATACGCCGATAAATCGAGTTTTAAACTATCCTGTTCCTGAAACTCGACAGTCCCTTCCGCCACTATTTTTTCGACCGATACGTTTTCTATATCCAGCTCCAGGACAGGTTGCTCGGGAGGAATCAGTTTAGCTATCGTATAGGTTATTTTGGCTGGATTCGGTTCCGATAGGGAAAGGCGGAAAATGGCCGGTTCCTTTTTATTTACCAACCGGGATATGTTTACTATCGGGGTCGGCTTTTTAGGGAATGCGCGGATCACCGTGCTGGCTTCCTGGGTTTCCCCTTTGGCATCCGTTACTGTGACTTCGACCTGATAATAGTAGTTATCGGTCATCGGATTCGTGCCCTCCGGTAATTCTGCCGGAAAACGGAAACTGAATTCTCCGGCAGAATTAGTATGCGCGCTTCCCCGGATGATAGAATTTTTCCCATTCCAACGGAAGAAAGTATACCGGAAAATTTTGTATTCTATGGCTTGATTGGGTTGAGGGATGCCGGAGAAACTATTTACTTTTCCGCTGATTTCGATTTGGTCGCCGAAATAATATACCTTTTCAGAAGGTGAGAATGTGATCTCGAATTCCGGACGCTTATAGTCCGATACCGTGAAATATGCCGTTCCATACTTTGTAGAAAGAGAGAATTCACCGTTGAGGGTTTGTACCGGAATAGTAAATTCTCCGGCAAAAGACCCGAAATCATTGGTTGTGAAAGTTTTGCTGGCAATGTCGTTTCTTTTGGCATCTTTGAAGGTTATTGTATACTGTTGCCCGGAAGAAAGGGATAAAGAGTCCGTTGTGGCGATCCAGGCGATTCCCTTAAAATATACGGTTTGTCCGGGGCGGTATATTTTGCGGTCGGTGATTATCTGTAATTTTTGCTGATTTCTCTGTGAAAATTGATTTCTGGTAGGATAAAAAGTAAGATAATCTATATATCCATTAGGGTTACTGTCGTTTACCGTCTCATAATACCTTAAATGTTCACTTTGTTTTACGGTAGCGAATCCCTCCTTGTTGGTGTAAACAGAATCGTATAGCGCATATTGATTGGAATAGTCATATTTATAGAGCCGTATTTTGGCTTTTTCTACCGGAAGTCCGCTCATCTGATCGCGGACGAAAAATTTTAATCCGCTTGAAGTGGTCTGATTGGTGGTGAAAAGCTGATTGCAAATGAAGTATTCCCTGTCCGGTTTTTCTAAGCCCGGAACATGGATTACAACCTGATAGAGACCGCCTTCAAGGATAGGAATCTTAATCACCGTATCACAGGGGGTGAGGCTGCCCGGCAACTTATAACTGTGTTTAAATATGCTTTTACCTGTTGTCGGCTCTTTGGTGTTTTTCTCACTTAGAAGATAATTTACTGTTGAGTTGTCTATCCGGATAACGGATAAGGTTATTTTTTTGATGTTTTTCGTTTTGAGTTTGATTTCAATTTCTTTACCCGGGTAAACCGTGCCCGGATATTCCGCTTTGACTTGTGGTGCTTGTAGTTGTTGTTGCTGCTGACGAAGTATGTTGATTCGGTTATAGTAAGGAAATTTTTTGATTCCTGCTTCACATATTTTCAATGCCCGTTGTTCATTGGCCAGTCCCTTTTCGGTTGGATTCGTGAAAGTGTCCGGATTACCTGAACGTATTGCCTGCACTTGTTTGTTCAGAATCTCCACTACGATCGGGGAGGAGGCATAAGTTTTTGCCAGAGCTTCGAGGGTGGAAAAGTATAAAGAATCTTTGTTTTCCAGTGTCGTTCTGTTTTTAGCATAATCGATGCGGCTGAGATTTGCCATGAGCAAGGCTGCCGGATTTCCCGCTTTTGCCCGGAATGCCAATAAGTTTTGGTAGATTTTTAAAACATTCGATTCGGTATCTAATGAGGATGCAGAAATGTCGGATGCGAGAAATTCTTCTAAACCGGCTAACATGGCGGGAGAAGTGCGTAACGGTGAAAAGGAGACGTCATTCCCTGTTGTCGGAACCTGGGGAAGAGCGTCGATGGCGCGAAAGCAAAGAAAATCGTATAGTGTAGGACGTAGTGAGTCCGAGGCCTTGCCCGTGAGCAGGATCGGATCATATGTTTTTACCGGAGTTTGCTGAAGGATAACTCCGTTCTCGATTGAAGCCAGATAATGTTGAAATATTTTTTCCCTGAATAAATTCCCACTCCATTCATTCATTTTTTCAGGAACATACCCTTCTAACGGCGTGTGTTGGTTGATCCGGTAACGATTCTGTTGGTAGTGATTGTTATACAGTTCTCCTACATAAGAGTGGAGAAGGCTGCGGGCTGCCATGTTTTTTTCCGATTTAATGCGGTCTTCCAATGCTGTAATGAGTTCTTGAAAGCGGTCTTTGTCGATCACCAGATTGAAGGTTGTTTTTAAGATCAGAGATTTAATTAGCAAAGGGGTGTCATTGTTTTTTACGGATTGTTCATAAAATTCGTCGGCAGCCTGTAATGCCTTTGCCGGATACTTATGATAGTATGCGATCAGAGTATCCTGTGGGGATTCTTGTCCCGCAACACTTAACGTGATGAGAAGGTAAATCCCTGTTAGAAAAATGTTTAGTTTCATAATCTTTAGAATTTGTATAGATTATACGTTCTTTTCTTTGTATAGATGTAAAATGCTGACGATTTCCATAAAAATAGGCAAAATATATGATTAATATGTTTTTTGTTGGAATTTTACATTGGATTCGTTACCTTTATTGGCGATATGACAAATCAAAGAAATACAATAAAATACAAGCGTCTGAAAGTGGTCCGGGCTTTAATGTATCTGGATGCTTTATTCTTGGTGTTGAGTGTGGCTCTGTTAGATCCCCACGATTTGTCGTTTGCAGCAAACTCGTCTTGTTATGCCCGGATTTTAATTTTACTCGCTATTTTCGGGATTTTGTATGGCACAGAAAAAAACATCAGCCGTTATTTACGGAAACATCGCAGTGAAGACTGACCTGTGGAGAAATGTTTTCGTGATTTACTTTTCAATCGGGGAGAAGTAATTTAAAGGTAAGGTGGAAAAGGGGGGGATATGCCTAAAAATATAGAGAAGTATTCTTGTGTGAAAATAGATCATAAAAAATAACCCTTTTCAATTCATGCCTACCGGGGCAAAGATTGAAAAGGGTTTTTCTTGGATGGGCCTTTATCGCTTACCTTTGAACAGGCGAAAACCCGCTCGACGTCTATTTTAGTTTTTGGATTAATTCTTCCGGAGTGAAGTTTTTCTGTTCTCCGCTTGTCATGTTTTTCAGAGAAACAACTCCCGCTTTCATTTCATTTTCTCCGACCAATGCCACGTAAGGAATGCCTTTTTTGTCGGCATAAGTCATTTGTTTTTTCATTTTAGAGGCATCCGGATAGATTTCTGCGTTGATTCCATTGTCACGTAAAGCTTTGATAATAGGCAGGCAGTATAGTTCCTCTTCGTTTCCAAAATTGACGAAAAGAATCCGGGTGGTCGTATTCGCATCTTTAGGGAACAGGTCTAACTGATTCATGACATCAAAAATCCGGTCGGCCCCGAAAGAAATTCCTACTCCCGACATATTTTTTAGACCGAAAATTCCGGTAAGATCATCGTAGCGGCCGCCTCCGGTGATGCTTCCGATCTCTGCGTCCAATGCCTTCACTTCAAAGATCGCTCCGGTGTAGTAACTCAATCCGCGTGCTAAAGTTAAGTCAAGCTTAATTTCCGTGCTGATATTTAAAGCCTGGATGTAGTTGAAAACGGTTGTCAACTCTTCCACACCTTTTAATCCGGTTTCGCTGTCTTTTAATACGATCCGGAGTTGTTCCAATTTCTCCCGATTATCACCGGACAGGTTCAGGATCGGTTGTAATTTTTCGATGGCTTCTTCCGCGATACCTTTTTCCCGTAATTCCGCATTGACATTTTCTAAACCGATTTTGTCCATTTTGTCGATTGCCACCGTGATGTCGGTCAATTTGTCCGGATAACCGATCGTTTCTGCTATTCCGGCAAGAACTTTCCGGTTGTTAATGAGTAGGCGGACGTTGATTTTCAGACGGTGATATACTTCGTCTACAATCTGGATCAGTTCGACTTCGTTTAACAGAGAATCACTGCCTACCACGTCCACATCGCATTGATAAAATTCACGGTAACGTCCTTTCTGCGGGCGGTCTGCTCTCCATACCGGCTGTATCTGGTAGCGTTTGAAGGGAAAAGAAAGCTCATTCTGGTGTTGAACGACGAAGCGTGCAAAAGGCACGGTCAGATCGTAACGCAATCCTTTTTCCGAGATTTTATTCGTCAGTTTCAGGCTGTTTTTTTCCTGTAATTCGTTTTCCGGAACCCCGGAAAGAAAGTCCCCGGAATTTAATATTTTAAATAGTAGTTTATCCCCTTCTTCTCCGTATTTTCCCATCAAAGTCGATAGATTCTCCATGGCAGGAGTTTCCAGGGGCATATAACCATATAATTTGAATACGCTTTTAATTGTGTCGAAAATATAATTTCTTTTCACCATAATTTCCGGTGAATAATCTCTTGTTCCTTTTGGTATGGAAGGAGTTTGTGCCATTTCTGTAAAGTATTATTATTAGATGCCCGCAAATATACATTAATTCTATGTTTGCTGTATTTATTTTATCGTGTTTTATTAAGCATCCGTTTCTGTATGGGTTGATTATGAGCCTATTTGTTTGTATCTTATCTCTTTTACTACTGAAGACAGAACAGGGGGGCGGCCAGTTCTGTATATGGATTTTGGTGTAGTATAAGTTCCGGTTTACCTTTTGGCTAAAATGATAATTAGGGCCTGGGGTAGAAATAACCAAAAGCCTGAAACAGGCTCTATGATACAGCCTATGATCGAAAATATCAATATGGCGTAGCCTAAAAATAACGGTGCAGGCTGTTGTTCTTTTTTCAGATAATATTGTAAGGTTTGTCCCAAAAAGATGAGTAATAGCCCGCAAATCAAAAACCATAACGCAAAGGCTTTGGTGAAATCGTTCCCGATAGAGTTTACCAAACCATTGGATATAATTGTCTTGTAAATACTCCAGTTCATGACCAAAGCTACGATTGTATGAAGAACACCTGTTATTGTCAGGTAAGTGCCGCTATATTTCCAAAGTTTCATGATGATTTTTATTTAGATGGGTATAACTTATATAATTCTATTTGTTGTTGTTCAGGCCTATCCGGGAAAAGTTTCTGTATTCCGTCAGGCATATTTTAATGTGGCTCTCTGTTTTGCCATTGGGGGCACCCTTTAATTCGTTCAACCCGGCTGTATCATCGATACGGAGGTTATCGGTTTTTTAAGGTCGTGGCAGACTATTCCATTTGAAAACCTCCACTCTCGGATGACCTATTCGCATTTGTGTGAGCGTTGTAATACCATAGCATTACTTTAGTATGTATTGCTTCGATTTTATTTTCGGTTGTTACGAATTTGTCGAGTTGTTCTATTCATAATAGAAAATAGGTATCTAACCCATATTTCATGAAAGCATCGATATTGCCGTCCATGTTTTCGAAATGATGATAAAAGAGCCTTGCGTTACTTTTAAGGATAGGCAAAGATTTTCAATCGTGGTGCTTGAAAATCTTTCTTTTTCAAGTGTTTTCTGACCAACGGCGAACCGATTTGTTTTTCTATTTTCTTCATGTTGAGAATAAATGTTATGTATTATACCATTGGGTAGGGGGTGTAAATGTAGTTATTATTTTAAAAAAGAGTATTGGGTAGCTGGAATACATCGGAAAATAAGCTGCTGGGGAAAGTGTTTTTAAAGAGGATTTCGGGGCTTGTTCTTTAAGGAGGGATTTTTCTTCATGTATTTCGCTGGATAGGTTTTCTTTTTCCGCTACTTTTTATAAAAGTATTTCTCTTTTCTGAAATTACTATTCTTTATAATGAAGGCCGTGGCTTATATAAGGTCTTCTCAAGACTCTTTTCCTCGTTTTCTTTCTTTACCTCAGTTCAATCTTCCTTTACCTTTCCCCAAACCTCTTTTTATAGGCGTGTAACTATCCTATATTATATACCCTCTTTATCTCTGTGTTTCTCTTTTTCTTTTGCCGTATCTCCCCGTTTTCTTCTTTTCTTCCCCGTTTTCTTCTTTTCTTTTCACACACCTTGCCCTCCTTGTCCTCTTTTTTCCTGAAAGTGGTGTGGCTTATATAAGTTTTTTTCAAGACTCTTATCCTCC
>OBYR01000053.1_pt1 | contig 133726 bp, 109 predicted proteins | sample 1495491 | NCBI WGS metagenome assembly OBYR01 (sample SAMEA2580206, study PRJEB22360) | human gut metagenome | biome: human gut; feature: human-associated habitat; material: faeces | place: Denmark | collected 2008/2010 | reverse complement strand
TGGTGTAAGATAAATGTATAAAAGATTAAGGAAAGAGTATAATGCGTTTTCCCTGGAGGGTACCGCTATCTTTACCTTCCCACGGCCGTGGTAACTTCTTCCCACAGTTGTGACGAGATCCTCCCATGGCCGTGAAGAGATGCTACCACGGCCGTGGAGAGTTAAGAATAGCGTAGCTCTGACAGAACAATACCGATTGGGTAAATCAAGTATAACGGCTTTATAATGCAAACTTCATAGGGACATACGTTCTTCTATCCCGTATTCTATGCTGTTAATCTACAAAGAGACAGGCTGACAATAAAAGTCCGAATCTTTTATTGTCAGCCTGTTTTGGGTTATTGTCAGCACTTATTGCCAGCTGTTAATACGTTGAAAATCATTATTCTATATGGATGAAATCTTTAGCTGACAATAAAAAGACTAAATAATATCCTTATGAGTAAAAATGATTAGAAGCGGCAGCGAAGATCTACCCCAAATTGCATTGGGCGTCCTTTCTGCATGAAACCTTTGTTCATTGTTTCGAAATAGAAGGCGGCATAGTCTTTATTCAGGAAGTTGCGTGCCCAGAAACTAATCATTGCATCACCGATTTCCAGATTCGTTCTCCAGTTGAGTGTGCCGTAGAAGGATTGGCTGACGTCGTTTTGTTCAGTCCAGTAGATACGTCCGGCAGCGTTATAGTTCGCTTGGAATACAACCCGGTCGAAGATAGAACGTGGGCTGCAGGTGATGGCATATTCTCCACCGATATTTAATGTATGCTTGGGAACAAAGGGAACATATTTGCCATTGTAATCCGTAATTATGGGAGTGCCATCTTTTTTCTCTTCGGTGATTACATAATCAGTAAAGGTGGCATACGTATATCCATAACTGGCATTCAGGCTAAGTTCTTTAGTCACACTGGCACGAAGAGCTGCTTCTGCACCATAGCTGCGACTTTTTCCTGCATTAATCGTGATACGTCCCAAACCACTTTCTGCAAATTGGGAGAGTTGTTGGTCGCGGGTATCCATGTAGAATGCTGCGACGTCGGCCCAAAGTCTGCCTTCCCATAAAGTAAGGTGGCTACCTACTTCGTAGTTCCACGAATATTCGGGCTTGTAAGTAGTAGAAGTTTTTACGTCGATCTCTTTTGCTGGTACCATTTGGTCCATCATTTTTATAATGGTTGCCCCCCATGTGGCATCTTGCCCTATTGTCGGACTTTCTTTGATGGCATTCATCATCGAATTTTTCAATTCAGTTTGTGATAAATCAGAGAACATCTGGATGTTATATCCTCCCGAACGATATCCCCGGGTAACGGTGGCATAAACATTATTTTGATTCTTCCATTCATATTGAATAGCAAATTTGGGTAGAAGTTGTACGTAATCAGTCGAGAGCTTACCTACGAAAGAGGCCGGAGCTTTCATATTCTGATCGGACAGATTTATTTGCGTGGGCCCCATTGCCATGTGGAAGTCGAAACCAAAGTTGATAGGAGTGCTAAGAGAATTATACTTCATACTGATTTTCTCGTAATCGAGTCGGAGTCCGGCTGTAACGGACAACCCTTCGATGAACAGATTGTTGAAAGTGGACTGATGATAAAGTGCACCACTAAGGGTTGGGGTATCGAAGGTTCCTCCTACGCTTAATGTCGGGTTGTGCACGGTCATTCCCATGGTGGGAGCTCCGGGTTTGGCAGAGACTTCTTCAAAAGCGGAATTGGCGTTGTTTTCAATGACTGACTTCACTCCTTCTTCTTTGAACAGAACAGGACCTGTAGTATGTAGCCATTGATAGAATCCGAAAGCACCCGTAGCCCACTGCCATCTTTTTCCAGGTTTGGCTTTCAAGACAATTTCTTCGGAAATGGTGTTCGCTCTCTGCTTTTGTTCGATGTTGAAAATATCCCTCTCTGTGAAGTCCTGATCGAGGAACATACGGTCATTCAGGTTCTGATAACCTGTCACGGCACTTAATATAAAGTTACAGGCTTGGTATTCGATGTTAACACCAGAGTTGAGCAATCCACGGCGGTAACTACTACGATCGTTATATGAAATCTTACCGATGTAGTCTGCCCGGTCTTCTGTCATTTCTTTACCGTCTTTTTGAGCTTTGGCTATGGCACTGGGAGTAATACCGGTATAATAATACGGATACCCACCTTGATCGCTATATTCATAGCTAAGGGCCATATCTATTTTCAGGTTCGAAGTAGGCAGGTAAATTCCACGAAATCGTCCGCCACCGGCATTGCTCTTATCTACTTTTTCGTTATTTCTTGCCGAATTTTCAAAGAAGCCACCTGTGTGTTCGTAGAAACCTCCGGTAGAAAAAGCGAAGCGGTCGGATGTGCGGTGATAGTGGGTGAGTGAAACATTATAATTATTGTAAGTTGCTGCTCCCATGCGAATATCGGTACCTTGATAAGTGAAAGGAGATTTAGTATGTACCTTGATAAGCCCTCCCATCGTGTTACGCCCGTAGAGAGTACCTTGTGGCCCGCGAAGAATATCAATACGTTCGATATCAGCATAGTTGAAGTCGAAAGCGGATTTGTCGATATAAGGGATATTGTCTACATAAAGTCCTACGGACGGAGTATTGATGCGTGAACCGATTCCACGGATATAAATCGAAGTAGTCAGTTTGGAGCCATAGTCAGGGATAAACAGGTTGGGAACAATACCTGTCAGGTTCTTCACGGAATTTACCTGATTGGCGCGCATATTGTCTTGCGATAAAACGGTGGCGGCTACCGGCAGATCACGTAGTTTACGGTTCTCTTTTGGAGTAGCAATCACTACCACCTCTTCGATGTCTACTATTTTTAGTGAGTCTTTGGGGAAATCTTCAGCCCATGCTGTCCCTGTCGTCAGGAGCATGAGGGCAATCATAATCTTCTTTGTCTTCATCTGCTGTTAATTTATCTGGTGCAAAGTAACGGCAAATATAGATGACGGTCAATCCTCATTTATTAGGATTATGACTTATTTTTTAAGAAGTCAGATTCGGTCAGCTTCGATATATCCGTTCATTACAGCATAAATAGTCAGCCCGGAGACGGACTTAATGCCTAATTTCTCCGTGATATTTTTTCGGTGAGTGATAACGGTAGTCAGGCTGATATTCAGTTTATCTGCTATTTCTTTGTTGATTAATCCTTTGGTTATCAGTACGAGCACTTCTATTTCACGGGCGGATAGAATTTCCTGATGAGGCTGCATCGGAGGCATGGGTGACATATCTTTTACCGGATAACCGTCATGGTGAGCATGTTGGTGAAGTTTCAATATGTTTTTCACCAACTCTTCTTCGGATTCATGAATGTTGAGTACGGGTACGCCGGACAGTTGGAATTGCGGACTGTCGCTTGCCAATACAATCGTTTTTCGTTTCCGGGGGAGAAAGAAAGCATTGTGCTCCACGTAAATCTGTGCGGAAATGAAATAGTGGGCATACATATCGGGAGTATCGTCCATCAGTTCGCTGAAGTGATGAAAAGTCCGTATGGTTGCCATAGGAATCATTTCCTCCAGGATTCCTTTCAGACCGAGACAGGTCAATGTATTGGCTTCTACAATTGCTATTTCGGGTTGATAATTCATTTTAGTGTAAGTTTAATTAATGATTGAAATAGTTGGCTACTGCTTCTGCACATCGTTCGCCGTCCACTCCGGCAGACACAATTCCTCCGGCATAGCCTGCCCCTTCTCCGCACGGAAATAATCCACGAACGGTGACATGTTGCAGAGTATCCTTATCGCGTATGATACGAACGGGAGAAGAAGTTCGTGTTTCCACACCAATCATTACTGCCTCATTAGTCAGGAATCCGTGACTGCTGCGTCCGAATTGTTGGAAACCAAGAGATAACCTTTTGCTAATAAATGATGGCATCCAGAAATGAAGTGGAGACGAAATCAATCCCGGACTATAGGATGACTCGGGCAAATTGTAACTCAATTTCTTGCGGGTAAAATCCAGCATGCGTTGCGCCGGAGCGGTCTGTCGTCTGCCTCCCTGCAACCAGCATTGACGTTCCAATTCCTCTTGAAAGTGAAGAACAGATAGTAACTGTGAATTAATCTCTGAAAGTTGTGAACTTTTCAAATTTGGATTCAGTGCCATCAGCTGTTCATCTTGTTGGGCAGCCAATTCTTCATTCCTCATTTTTAATTCTTCATTTCCCAAATCCTCCGGTTGAATTTCCACTACCATTCCCGAATTACTCCACCGTGACCCACGGTTGGCAGGAGACATGCCGTTTACTACCACTTGTTCCGGTCCGCTGGCAGCAGGAACGATAAAGCCGCCGGGACACATACAGAAACTATATACTCCTCTGCCTTCTGCCTGTGTTACAAAGCTGTATTCTGCAGCGGGCAGGTATTTGCCCCGTCCATTCTTATTATGGTATTGTATTTGATCGATCAACATTGCCGGATGTTCGAGACGTACCCCGACAGCGATTCCTTTCGCTTCAATCGTCACATTATTGGCAGCCAGCCAACGATATACATCTCTTGCAGAATGTCCGGTTGCCAGTATCACAGGTCCGAGAAAGGTCTTTCCTGTATTTGTTTCGATACCTTTGACTTCATCGTTCTCAATAATCAATGCATCCATTCGTGTCTGGAAATGTACTTCTCCGCCACATTCGATAATGGTGTTCCGCATATTTTCAATGACACGTGGCAATTTGTCTGTTCCGATATGCGGATGCGCATCCACCAATATCGAAGTTGAAGCTCCATGCTGGCAAAATACGTTCAAGATTTTATCCACATTTCCTCTCTTCTTGCTACGGGTATAGAGTTTCCCATCCGAGTAAGCTCCTGCACCTCCTTCTCCGAAACTGTAATTCGATTCCGGATCAACAGTGTGTTCCCTGTTGATTTGTGCCAGGTCTTTTTTACGTTCGCGCACGTCTTTTCCACGTTCGATGACGATAGGGCGTAACCCAAGTTCAACAAGGCGTAAAGCAGCGAATAATCCGCCGGGACCTGCGCCAACGACAATCACTTGCAGTTTTCCTTCTACATTATTATATATAGTACGTTCGTACTCATCTTCTTGCGGCATTTCCTTGATGTATGCCCTTACCTTCAGATTGACGAAGATAGTCCGCTGGCGTGCATCAATACTCCGTTTCAAGATTCGGGTAGCGGTGATGTCACGTAAATTCAGACCTTTTTCTTTAGAAAGATATTCCTTTAATTTCTGTTCGTTTGCTGCGATTTCGGGAAGTATACGGAGTTGGTATTCTTGTGTCATTTAGTTATTATTGATATTGTTTTCGATTATCCAATTAGAAAAACGGGCTATTTATGCATCAGTGTCTTATCCGAATAAAGCCCTGAACGCCTCTTCTACTTTTCTCACCGGTACTAATTCTATCTTCAGTTTTTGGGTATCGATCCCTTGCAGATTATATTTTGGCAACAAGAACCGTTTAAAACCCAATTTCTCGGCTTCACCGATACGTTGTTCTATTCGATTCACAGGACGTATCTCTCCCGACAATCCGATTTCTCCCGCCATGCAAACTTCCGGCTCAATGGCTGCATCCATATTGGAAGAAAGGATTGCACTGATAACCGGCAGATCGATAGCCGGATCATTCACTTTCAATCCTCCGGCAATATTCAGGAACACATCTTTCTGTGCCAACTTAAATCCCACCCGCTTTTCGAGAACAGCCAGCAGCATATTCATTCTTCTCAAATCGAAACCGGTTGCCGAACGTTGCGGATTTCCGTAGACTGCAGAGCTTACCAAAGCCTGTGTCTCAATCAAAAATGGGCGAATCCCCTCAATGGCGGAGGCAATGGCTACCCCGCTCATCCCTTCATGATCCTGACTTAGCAAAAGTTCGGAAGGATTACTCACTTGGCGCAACCCGTCCTGACGCATTTCATAAATACCTAATTCTGCCGTACTACCGAAACGATTCTTGATACTGCGTAGAATACGATACATATAATGTTGGTCGCCCTCAAATTGAAGAACAGTATCTACGATATGTTCCAGCACTTTAGGTCCTGCAATACTTCCTTCCTTATTAATATGTCCGATCAGCAATACAGGCGTATGTGTTTCTTTCGCAAAACGAAGAATAGACGCCGAACACTCTCTGACTTGCGCTATACTTCCGGGAGACGATTCGATACTTTCGGTGGAAATAGTCTGTATAGAGTCGATAATCACTAAATCGGGATTCGTATTCTTGATATGCACATAAATCTGTTCGAGTGAAGTCTCGCAAACGATCAGGCAATCGCTGGAAGTGTCAGAGAGACGGTCGGCACGAAGTTTCAGCTGTCGTGCACTCTCTTCACCGGATACATAAAGAATCTTCTTTTCCGGCATGTGCAGTACGGTCTGCATGACGAGCGTCGATTTACCGATTCCCGGCTCGCCGCCTATCAGGACAAGAGAACCCTGTATAAGTCCGCCTCCCAATACACGATTCAGTTCATCATCGTGCATATTGATGCGTGGCTCGTCGTCTGCCTCTATATCGCTAAGTGCCAGTGGCTTGGGCTTCTGTGTTTCAATGCCCGACACCGGACGGCGGTTAGTGGGTTCTTTCCGTACGATTTCTTCAACATACGTATTCCATTCTCCACACGACGGACATTTACCCACCCATTTCGGTGAATCCTGTCCGCAATTACTGCATACATATACGGTTTTCTCTTTTGCCATCGAAATTCCTTTCTTCTTGTAGGGTACAAAAATAGGGATAATTTATTAGAAATAAGTTATCCCTGCCTAATAGAAATAGATGAAGCCTACAGAGTTATCTCTCCCGCTATCGAACGGTTCATCCGGTCGCGTACCTCATCCGGAGTATATCCATGTCCCAGTAAGAACATTAATTTAGTGACTGCCGATTCCGTTGTACTGTCATATCCGGAGACAACGCCTGCCTGCAACAACTGGTATCCCGTTTCGTAACGTTCCATTTCTACCATTCCTGCGCTGCATTGTGTTACGTTGACAATCACAATTCCACGTTCACTGGCCTGACAGAGCCGGCGTATAAACCATTCCTTTCGGGGAGCATTCCCCGAACCGTATGTTTCGAGCACAACCGCCTTTAAACCTTCAATCCTCAGAATGGTGGCAATTACATTTTCCTGAATGCCCGGAAAGAGCTTCAGTACCACTACATTGGTATCCAGCAAATAGTGCGGTTTCAATTCCCGCTTTTCACCATTTCCGTGAATTTGTACATTATTATATTTAATATGGATTCCCGCTTCCGCCAATACCGGATAATTGAAAGAACGGAATGCATTGAAGTTTTCTGCATTCATCTTTGTCGTACGGTTTCCCCGCATCAGGTGATTTTCAAAGAAGATGCATACTTCGGGCACCAGTGCCCTTCCTTCCTTGTTTTGTGCAATGGCAATCTCGATACTGGTCATCAGATTTTCCTTTCCGTCCGTGCGGAGTACGCCGATGGGAAGCTGTGAGCCTGTGAGGATAACAGGTTTGTCCAGTCCTTCCAGCATAAAACTTAGTGCGGAAGCGGTATAAGCCATCGTGTCCGTTCCGTGCAGGATGACGAAGCCGTGGTAACGATTGTAGTTGTCATGAATAATGCGTACCAGCTTCCGCCACATATCCGGTTCCATGTCCGACGAATCCATCGGAGGATCAAACTGATAGGTGTCAATTGGAAAATTGAACTTTTGCAGTTCGGGGATATACTTTTGCAGTTGCTCGAAGTTAAAGTTCTCCAGAGCACCTGTCGCGGCATTCTCAATCATACCAATTGTTCCACCGGTGTATATTAACAATACGGAAGTATTTAATGGGTTCATAAGCTGATTTTGTGCGATTGTTTTCGCAAATATAATAATAGATTTGATAAATAAGTAACAAAATGTCATAAAAGTGAAGGCGAATGACCGGATAAAGCGCAGGCGAAAGATTCTTTTTATCAGAAAAAAACCGAAAAAAGTGATAGATTGAACGTTTTTATTATTACTTTTGCGACACTTATCAAAAACAAGAGTAGAAACAAGGACTATGATGAAGTACTATCCACATACAGTCACATCCATGTGTACCATGACCCTTAGGGGTTAATGGATAGTTTTTGTGTATCTACGTGATTCACGCTTGTATAAGCAGGCAAAATTCAAATTCAATTTTATTCGTAAACAACCAATCGTTCTGTAAAAAGCAAACTGCAGGACATTGCATTTAAATAAGTATCTTCATGAAAGTAATGAAATTCGGCGGAACATCCGTAGGTTCCGTGAACAGCATTTTAAGCGTAAAGAGAATTGTAGAGTCGGCAAATGAGCCGGTAATTGTAGTTGTTTCCGCATTGGGAGGCATCACTGACAAATTGATAAATACATCGAAGATGGCGGCAGTGGGAGATTCAGCCTATGAGGGTGAGTTTCGCGAAATCGTTTACCGTCATGTGGAGATGATTAAGGAGGTGATTCCTGCCGGAGAAAAGCAAGTATCGTTGCAACGTCAGATTGGCGAGCTGCTGAACGAATTGAAGGATATCTTTCAGGGAATTTACCTGATTAAAGACCTTTCCCCGAAGACTTCGGATACAATCGTCAGCTATGGTGAACGTCTTTCATCCATCATCGTTACCGAACTGATTGACGGAGCAAAATGGTTCGATTCGCGCACTTTTATCAAGACGGAAAGAAAGCATAGCAAGCACACGCTGGATACAGAATTGACTAATAAACTGGTGAAAGAGGCTTTCCAGTCTATTCCTAAAGTAGCGCTGGTGCCGGGATTCATCTCTTCGGATAAAACGACAGGGGATGTAACAAACCTCGGACGCGGTGGCTCGGACTATACGGCTGCCATTATTGCTGCGGCGCTGGATGCGGCAAGTCTGGAAATCTGGACGGACGTAGATGGATTTATGACGGCTGATCCGCGTGTCATTTCGACTGCTTATACGATTACGGAATTGAGTTACGTAGAAGCGACCGAACTTTGTAACTTCGGCGCAAAGGTGGTTTATCCGCCGACTATCTATCCCGTATGTCACAAGAATATTCCTATTATAATAAAGAATACATTCAACCCGGATGGAGTGGGAACGGTTATCAAACAAGAAGTTTCCAACCCGCAGAGCAAGGCTATCAAGGGGATTTCCTCCATCAACGACACAAGTCTGATTACTGTTCAGGGTCTTGGTATGGTAGGTGTGATCGGTGTAAACTACCGCATTTTTAAAGCATTGGCAAAGAATGGAATCAGCGTGTTCCTCGTCTCACAGGCTTCATCGGAAAACAGTACTTCTATCGGTGTGCGTAATGCCGATGCCGACCTGGCTTGTGAAGTGCTGAACGAAGAATTTGCGAAAGAAATAGAGATGGGGGAGATTTCTCCGATTTTGGCGGAAAGAAATCTGGCAACAGTGGCTATTGTAGGTGAGAATATGAAACATACACCGGGTATCGCAGGTAAACTTTTCGGTACACTGGGACGTAATGGTATCAACGTTATCGCTTGTGCACAGGGAGCTTCGGAAACTAATATCTCTTTTGTGGTCGATTCCAAATCCTTGCGTAAATCATTGAACGTAATCCACGACTCTTTCTTCCTCTCCGAATATCAGGTATTGAACCTCTTTATCTGTGGTGTCGGTACGGTAGGGGGTAGTCTGGTAGAACAGATTCGTTGCCAGCAACAAAAGCTGATGATGGAAAACGGACTGAAACTCCATGTAGTAGGCATCATTGATGCAGCCAAGGCAATGTTCAGCCGTGAAGGTTTCGACCTCGCCAACTTCCGTGAAGAACTGTTGGAAAAGGGCAAGGACAGCAGCTTGCAAACCATCCGCGACGAGATTATCGGAATGAATATCTTTAATTCTGTATTTGTAGACTGTACGGCCAGCGCTGACATCGCATCGCTTTACAAAGATTTCCTGCAACACAATATCTCTGTGGTAGCAGCCAATAAGATTGCGGCTTCTTCCGCTTATGAAAACTATCGTGAACTGAAAACGATTGCCCGCCAACGGGGTGTGAAGTATCTGTTCGAAACAAACGTAGGTGCAGGTCTTCCGATCATCAATACAATTAATGACCTGATTCATAGCGGTGACAAGATTCTGAAGATTGAAGCGGTGCTTTCCGGTACACTGAACTATATATTTAATAAAATCAGCGCCGATATTCCTTTCAGCCGTACCATCAAAATGGCACAGGAAGAACGCTACTCTGAACCGGACCCACGTATTGACTTGAGTGGAAAAGATGTGATCCGTAAACTGGTGATTCTGGCACGTGAAGCCGGATACCGTCTGGAACAGGAAGATGTTGAAAAGAACCTCTTTGTTCCGAATGACTTCTTCGAAGGTTCTCTGGAAGATTTCTGGAAACGTGTTCCAAGTCTCGACGCAGACTTTGAAGCCCGTCGCCAGGTATTGGAAAAAGAAAACAAGCACTGGCGTTTCGTCGCCAAACTGGAGAATGGAAAAGCCTCCGTCGGCCTGCAGGAAGTAGGAGCCAACCATCCGTTCTACGGCTTGGAAGGCAGCAACAATATTATCCTGCTCACTACGGAACGCTATAAAGAATATCCGATGATGATTCAAGGATACGGTGCCGGTGCCGGCGTAACGGCTGCCGGAGTATTTGCCGACATCATGAGTATCGCAAACGTTTAATAAATTAAAAATTGAGAATTAAAAATTGAGAAATACCATTCGGAAACGGATCTAAGGCTTTCTTTCATTTTTTAATTCTCAATTCTCAATTTTCAATTTATGAAGCATATTATCATATTGGGAGACGGAATGGCCGATTGGCCAGTAAAGTCATTAGGGGACAAGACGCTCCTGCAATATGCAAAGACGCCTTATATGGATAAGCTAGCTCGCATGGGACGTAACGGCCGCCTGATTACTGTGGCGGAAGGTTTCCATCCGGGTAGTGAAGTTGCCAATATGTCCGTGTTGGGATATAATTTGCCAAAGGTATATGAAGGTCGCGGACCGCTGGAAGCTGCCAGTATTGGTGTGGATCTGAAACCGGGCGAGATGGCAATGCGCTGTAATTTGATTTGTGTGGAAGGAGAAATTCTGAAGAATCACTCCTCCGGACATATATCTACAGAAGAAGCAGATGTATTGATTCAATATCTGCAAGAAAAGCTGGGCAATGACCGCGTACGCTTTCATACAGGAGTTCAGTACCGCCATCTATTGGTTATCAAGGGAGGTAATAAAGAACTGGATTGTACACCTCCGCATGATGTACCTTTGAAACCTTTCCGTCCATTGATGGTGAAACCATTGGTTCCGGAAGCACAAGAAACGGCAGATCTGATTAACGACCTGATTCTGAAATCACAGGAACTGCTGAAAGATCATCCATTGAATCTGAAACGTATGGCAGAAGGTAAAGATCCTGCGAACAGTATTTGGCCCTGGAGCCCCGGTTACCGTCCGCAGATGCCTACTTTCTCCGAGACTTTCCCACAGGTAAAGAAAGGAGTAGTCATCTCGGCTGTCGATCTGATAAACGGAATCGGTTACTATGCTGATTTACGTCGCATCGCAGTAGAGGGAGCGACCGGACTTTATAATACGAACTATGAAAACAAAGTGACCGCTGCCTTGGAAGCATTGAAGACGGATGATTTTGTTTATCTGCATATCGAAGCCAGTGATGAGGCCGGACACGAAGGAGACATCGACTTGAAACTTCTCACTATCGAGAATCTTGATAAACGTGCCGTAGGTCCTATTTATGAAGCAGTGAAAGATTGGGACGAACCGGTAGCCATTGCTGTATTGCCCGATCATCCTACTCCCTGTGAGCTTCGTACTCATACATCTGATCCCATTCCGTTTCTTATCTGGTATCCGGGTATCGAGCCGGACGAAGTGCAGATGTATGATGAAATAGCCGCTTGCAACGGTAGTTACGGACTTCTGAAAGAAGACGAGTTTATAAAAGAATTCATGAAATAAGTCACCACAGATTATGAAATATTATAGTACGAATAAACAAGCACCTGTTGCCTCACTGCAAGAAGCGGTGGTAAAAGGGCTTGCTGCCGACAAAGGGCTGTTTATGCCTATGTCTATCAAACCTCTTCCACAGGACTTTTACGATACGATTGATAGTTTATCCTTTCAGGAAATTGCTTATCGCGTAGCCGATGCTTTCTTCGGTGAGGATATTCCTGCCGATACGCTGAAACAGATTGTATATGATACATTAAGTTTCGATGTACCTTTGGTTAAGGTGGCAGATAACATCTATTCACTTGAACTTTTCCACGGACCGACGTTAGCATTTAAAGATGTAGGCGGTCGTTTCATGGCGCGTCTTTTGGGATACTTCATTAAAAAAGAAGGACAAAAGAATGTCAATGTATTGGTAGCTACTTCCGGTGATACGGGAAGTGCTGTTGCCAACGGCTTTCTGGGTGTGGAAGGTATTCATGTGTATGTGCTTTATCCGAAAGGAAAAGTGAGCGAAATACAGGAGAAGCAATTCACTACGCTCGGACAGAATATTACTGCGCTTGAAGTGGACGGAACATTTGATGATTGTCAGGCATTGGTGAAATCTGCTTTCATGGATAAAGAATTGAATGAACACCTTTCGTTGACTTCTGCCAACTCCATCAATGTAGCCCGTTTCTTGCCGCAGGCATTCTATTATTTCTATGCTTATGCACAATTGAAACGTGCCGGAAAAGCTGATAATGCTGTAATCTGTGTACCTAGTGGAAACTTCGGAAATATCACCGCCGGATTGTTTGGCAAGAAGATGGGTTTACCCGTGAAGCGTTTCATTGCTGCCAATAACCGCAACGATATTTTCTATCAATATCTGCAGACAGGTAAATATAATCCCCGTCCGTCTATCGCAACGATTGCTAATGCTATGGACGTAGGCGATCCGAGTAACTTTGCCCGCGTACTCGATTTATATAGTGGTTCACATGCTGATATCTCTGCCGAGATTTCAGGAACAACTTATACCGATGAGCAAATCCGCGAAACGGTGAAGGAAACCTGGAAAGAACATCATTATCTCCTTGATCCTCATGGTGCTTGTGGATATCGTGCGTTGGTAGAAGGCTTGAAAGAGGGAGAAACAGGTGTATTCCTTGAAACGGCTCATCCTGCCAAGTTCCTCGAAACAGTGGAAAGCATTATTGGAGAAGCGGTAGAAATCCCTGCCAAATTGCAGGAATTTATGAAAGGCGAGAAAAAAAGCCTTCAAATGACAAAAGACTTTGCGGACTTCAAGAAGTATTTGTTGACGCTTTAATCCTCTTCTTCCTATGAATGAATTTGTGCCACCTTGTTGGCACGGTTGTGCCATCGAAGTGTCACGGTCGTGCCAACAAGGTGGCACAATTGTGACAATAGGGTGGCATAAACCGGATAATTGCAATATAGTTTATATAGAAGCTAAGAATACTAAATATTCTCCCGTACAATGAACAGTAAACTCATTTGCTGTTGCTTCATTAAGCGTTCCTTGCCACCAATTAGTAAAATCACTAAGAGGATAAACTAATCCCTCTCCTTGCAATCCTTTCGCTCCGAAATTGAAAATAGAAACTTGTTGCCCCGGATGAGAGGCGAAAGCTTGCGTGTCTTTGGCGGGGATAAACATACCATAATCGGTAATGGTACGTACCTCGATACCATCTTTCATGTAGTCGATCAGCAGACTGATGTTTCCTAATGTATGATCTTCCCGTTTGCCGGTGGCTCCGACAATGGCAATTCTTCGGAATCCTTTCTTTTGCAGGAAATGAACAGCTTTGGTTTGGTCGTTCGTTTCTTGATCCGCTATCTGATGTACAATAGGGGAGAAAAGTTCTTTATATTCCGGTGAAAGAGAATCCCCGTCACCGATAATTACATCGGGGGTATGCCCACGCAGGATATATTCATTGGCAGCCCCGTCACAACAAACTACAAATTCTGCATTTTTCAGCATTTGCAGGGGAAGAGGATGGCTGGGATATTCGCCATTGGCTAGTATCACGGCTTCGGGAGTATAGTGTTCGTATTTCATTGTATGCTCATTAATTTTTTCCACTTAAAATAGCCAAAGATAGCTATAATGGAGTAAAGTCCATACAAAGCGGAAGTAAAATAAAGGTCTTTGTAGATATAAAGTCCGCAGCAGACAATATCCACAAGAATCCAGGCAAACCATTGCTCGACGTATTTGCGTGCCAGCATCCACATACCGACAATGCTCAATGCGGTAGTAAAGCTATCTAGCCAGGGAACATTGCTATCCGTATATGCTATCAGTATCCATGCAATACCGAGGAAAGAAACGACGAATACCAGAAAAAGAGGCAAGTAACATTTTCCCGGAGTATGTACGATAGGAAGATCTTTAGGGGTGTCACCGGTTGAAGCATCTGCTGTCGTCAGTTGACCTTTCTTTTTCCTGTGTCCCCACATCCAGAAGAACCAGCCGTAGATGGCAGCTATCAGGTAGTAGATATTGATGCCAAAGTCAGCATACAATCCGGCTTTGTAATATACGAAGATGTAGATGGCAGGCATCACAATGCCCGCTATCCAAAGGTAGATACTTGCCCGGTACTCTAACCAAAGGTAGATCAGCCCGACAATCGTACCGAATATTTCCAGAAAATTCAATTCCATAACTCTGTGTGATTAAAAGCGGAAAGAAACATGTCCCATAACGTTTGTTCCTGCTTGTGCAGCATATCCGGCATAGTTTCCCCGATTTTCCAGCGTATCGGTGTAGTCACTTGATGCCCAGCCGTTGTTTTCATATTTTTCATTAAACAGATTGTATACAGTAAATCCTACGGTGACTTCTTTCAGTACTTTCTTGGGACGGAAGCTGTACGCCAGATTGAGGTTGCTGACAAAATACTTATCAAGAGTCAGTTCTTCAACTTCTGCGTTTGTCATATACTGTTTGCTCACGAACTGTGATTGCAGGGCAGCTTCGAATCCCTTATAATTGAATGAGAAACGATTGTTGAGTAAGAAGTCCGGTGAGAAAGCAATGTGAGTGTCTTTATGCTTTATCTGAATAGTCGGGAGAGAAGTAGAGCTACCGTCGTCATTATAGTGGTAGCCCGGCAGGCTCTCTACGAAATCCTGAATACGGTTTTTGCTCCATGTAGCGTTGATATCCCATTGAAACCATTTGCACGGTTTGATTCCCAGCATGATTTCGATTCCCATGCGATAACTGTCCGGCACGTTTTCGGTCAGTGCTTCACCTATATCGTTTAAGGCTCCGGTCAGAACCAGTTGGTCGGTATAGTCCATGTAGTAGAAGTTTGCACCTGCTGTCAGCCATTGGTTGGCAAAGGTATATCCCGCTTCATAGTCGAGCAGCTTTTCTGCTTTGGGGTACGAGTCCGGATCACCATCCGTATAATTGTTTCTTGTTGGCTCTTTTTGAGCAACCGAGAAAGAGGCATAGACACGATGGTTGGAAGTGATGTTCCAGTTTAATCCTACTTTCGGATTAAAGAAATCGAACTTTTTATCTACTGCCAGTGGACGCAGCGCATTCTTACTCCAGTCATATTTATCATTGTTTCCGTCGATGGTATAGTTGATGTGGCGATACTGGAGATCGGCATAAGCACTTAGTCCTCTAGTAAGATCGTAGTTCGCTTTCAGATAAATATTTCCATCGGTCTTCTTGGATTTGTTGCGGTAATATTCATGGTCGGGAGATAGAGAACCTACGTAGTTTTTCACCCAGGGAACTCTTCCGAAGTTATTGCCCCGGTATTGATTCAAACCACCTCCCAGAGACGCATTTAGCCTGTTAGCCGTGTAATTGAGAGAAAAAACGCCGCCGCCGAATTTGTTGTCCATCTTCTTTTGACGGACTAAATCGCTTTTAGATACTTCGGTTCCATCTATTGTAAATGGTTTTAAACCATATTCTATCAGGTATCTGCCGTCTTTGTACTCTTCGTAATAACCGTCACCTTTGGTATAATGTAAGGCAACGTTCAGATTCCAGGCTGTCGAGAAAGTATGATTGAAGAGAAGCTGATAATTCTTTTGCAGATAATTATCTGTTTGGTCGTCGTAATAATATTTTTTGCCGTTGGCATCAGTGTACATTTCCCCGCAAGGATTGTAGCGTCTGCCGAATTTTTCCATTTGCTCTTTTGTTGCGTATCCCCAAGCATGATATGTTTTTTCTTTTCCGGCAAATGCAATGAGCTTCACAGATGTGTTTTCTGCAAAATAACCTCCTTGCAGGTAGTAAGAGTTCAAGTCCACCGAAGCACGGTCTATGTATCCGTCCGTACCGATATTGGAAAGGCGGGCGTCAAACGTCCAGTGGTTATTGAGTAGGCCGGTTCCCACTTTCACTGTTTCCTTGTGCGTGTTGAACGAACCGTATGAACCATTGAATTCGGCGTATGGTTTCATAGATGCACCTTCGGTTTGCATATTGACACTGGCTCCGAAAGCACCTGCTCCGTTCGTCGATGTACCTGCTCCGCGCTGCACCTGCATATCTTTTACGGAAGAAGAAAAGTCGGGCATATTCACCCAGAACAGGTTATGGCTTTCGGCATCGTTCATCGGTATGCCGTTTACCGTGATGTTGATTCGTGTGCCATCGGTTCCACGTACGCGAAGTGTCGTATAGCCGATACCAGCTCCTGCATCCGATGTGGTCAGTGTGGAAGGAGTCATACTTAGCAGATAGGGGATATCCTGTCCGAAGTTTACCTTTTTGAGTTCTGCTTTGCCTATATTGGTGAATGCCACGGGAGTTTTGGCTGTGGCACGTGTGGACACTACCTGCACCTCTTGCAGGTTTACTACTCTCATACTATCCTTTGCACTCGTCTGTGCATGAACAGTGATACCTGCGCCCAATAAGGCGACGGCCATCCATACAATTCTTTTCATTTTTGCTTACTAATTAGTTCTCTACGCCGGCATTACCCGGATCAGATTCTATGGGTATGTTCTCAGCCCGTCATGTTAAGGCACCCCTACCAGTGAATCGGTGACAAAAATACTGCTTTTGCAGGAGGAAAGCAAAAAAAACTTTTAGATTCACTAAAAACAATATAACTTTGTAAATTGTTGAAATAACAAAACTGCATTTATTCACTTAATATATACTTAATTATGCTACTATTATTGCAAGCAACACAAGCTGCGGACTCTGTGCAAGTGGCTGCAGACGAATTAATGAAAGAGGCGATTGCCAATGCTGACGGATTGGATAAGCTTTCGCTGATTACTCAACAATTGATAGACTTCGGTATTCGTGCCGGAGAACGTATATTGATTGCGGTCCTTGTCTTTGTCGTCGGACGTTTCCTCATCTCGCTGCTCAACAAATTCATCAGGCGTCTGATGGATAAACGAAAAGTAGATGTAAGTATCAAAACTTTCGTTAGAAGTCTGGTCAATATTCTGTTGACAATCCTGTTAATCATTTCTGTTGTCGGTGCCTTGGGAGTTGAGACAACTTCATTTGCGGCTTTATTGGCTTCCGCCGGTGTCGCTGTCGGTATGGCTTTATCCGGTAATCTGCAAAACTTTGCCGGCGGACTGGTTATTCTTTTGTTCAAACCTTATAAAGTTGGCGATTGGATAGAAACACAGCAGGGATCAGCCGGTACAGTAAAAGAAATTCAGATATTCCATACCATCCTTACTACTGGGGATAATAAACTGATTTATATACCGAATGGTTCATTAAGTAGTGGAGTAGTGATTAATTACAGTCACCAGGAAACCCGCCGTGTAGAATGGATTATTGGTATAGATTATGGAGAAGATTACAATAAGGTTCAGCAGATAGTTCGTGATATTCTGGCTGAAGATAAACGTATCTTGAATGAACCTGCTCCGTTTATAGCTCTTCATGCGCTGGATGCCAGCAGTGTGAATGTGGTGGTACGTGTATGGGTAAATAGCGGAGATTATTGGGGTGTTTATTTCGATACCAATAAAGCAATTTACGAAACCTTCAATGAAAAAGGTATTAACTTTCCTTTCCCACAGCTTACTGTGCATCAGGGAAATTGATTGTTATACTCTGATAATTCAAAAAATAAGGGAGTTGTACTTAACGTGCAACTCCCTTATTTTTTGGAAAACTTGTCTGGTGTGATTGAATAAATCTCTTTTTTATTTTATACCGAAATCTTCGGCTAGTTCATATCTATCTTCTTTGATTCCCAGTACATGATTAATTTTTCTCCTTTTCTCGAGATCTTTAAAGTAGTTTTCCACAACCTGATAGAGATCGAAGTTAGTGGTTGATCCTGCGGCTAAATCGAGTGATTCCACCATTTTTTCTACGGCTTGATGGATTTTCTCTGCGTCTATCAGATGCAGTTCGTTGCTGTGTATTAAATATTTTTCCATGACTGCAATGTTTTTAATGTTATATAGGTATAACATCTTGCAGTCATGGAAAGTTCAATGATTGAATGTTAGATTTTGGCAAGCGCCTGATCCAAATCCGCAATCAGGTCATCAATATGTTCCGTTCCAATTGATAAACGTACGGTGCCCGGATAAATCTCCTGTTCGGCGAGTTCCTGTGCATTGAGCTGTGAATGGGTAGTGCTTGCCGGGTGGATCACCAATGATTTCACATCGGCAACATTGGCAAGCAGGGAGAAAATCTCCAGGCTGTCGATGAAGCGGTGTGCTTCCTCTTGTCCGCCTTTTACCTCGAAAGTAAAAATGGAACCGGCACCATTCGGGAAGTAACGTTGATACAGTGCATGGTCAGGATGATTGGATAATGACGGATGGTTCACTTTCTTCACTTTCGGATGATTGTTTAAGAAATTCACTACCTTCAATGCATTTTCTACATGGCGTTCTACGCGCAAGGAAAGAGTTTCCAAGCCTTGCAACAGGATAAAAGCGTTGAATGGACTGATGGTGGCACCTGTGTCGCGCAGCAGAATAGCACGGATACGGATGGCATAGGCAGCCGGACCGGCTGCATCAACGAAGCGTACGCCATGATAGCATGGATCAGGTTCGGTTAGTTGTGGAAATTTGCCGGAAGCTACCCAGTCGAATTTGCCCGAATCTACAATGACTCCTCCTAATGACGAACCGTGTCCGCCAATGAATTTTGTTGCGGAATGTACTACGATATCTGCTCCGTGTTCGATAGGGCGGATTAAATACGGGGTACCAAATGTGTTGTCAATAATCAAAGGTATTTTGTGGCGGTGGGCTATTTCAGCTACTGCCTCTATATCAATGATATTTGAGTTCGGATTTCCCAATGTCTCGATAAATACGGCTTTCGTATTTTCCTGAATGGCTTTTTCAAAGTTCGATAAATCACTTGGATCAACGAATGTTGTTGTGATGCCATAACTGGGTAAGGTATGAGCCAGTAAGTTATAGCTTCCTCCATAAATAGTTTTGGCTGCCACAATATGGTCGCCTGCACGAGTGATGTTCTCGAAAGCATAAGTGATAGCAGCGGCACCCGAAGCAACTGCCAGCCCTGCTACTCCTCCTTCAAGAGCGGCTACGCGTTGTTCAAAAACTCCTTGAGTGGAGTTGGTCAGACGACCGTAGATGTTTCCCGGGTCCTGCAGGCCGAAACGTGCGGCTGCGTGAGCGGAGTTGTGAAATACATAAGAAGTAGTCTGATAAATAGGTACTGCACGGGCATCTGTTGCCGGATCTGCTTGTTCTTGTCCTACATGAACTTGTAAAGTCTCGAAATGTAAATTCTTTGTTGCCATAATCGTATATTTTTTAAGTTTAATATTCTTTCTTTATTTTCTTGCAAAGTTATTGGATGAAGATATATCGAACAATATATATCTGAAATATAGAAAATAATACTATTTTTGTGCCATTATATGGAATAATATAACTGTGCTATTCCTAGAAATCACCTTTTAGAAGAATATTTTTCTTATGGATACTTTTGATAAACTGGATAGAGTCGATTTGCAAATACTCCGTACTTTGCAAGAAAACGCCCGATTGACGACAAAAGAGTTGGCTGCACGGGTGAGCCTTTCTTCAACTCCTGTTTTTGAACGTCTTAAACGGTTGGAGAGTGGAGGATATATAAAGAAGTATATTGCCGTATTGGATGCGGAAAAGCTGAATCAGGGATTTGTCGTATTCTGCAGTGTGAAGCTTAGACGTCTGAACAGGGATATAGCAGCCGAGTTTACACGGATTATACAGGATATTCCTGAAGTAACCGAATGTTATAACATATCAGGAAGTTATGATTACCTGTTGAAGATTCATGCTCCCAATATGAAATACTATCAGGAGTTTATTCTGAATGTGTTGGGGACGATTGATAGCTTAGGATCACTGGAAAGCACGTTTGTAATGGCTGAAGTGAAGCATCAATATGGGATACATATTTAGTTCGTTGTGTGATAGTCTGAAATTTATCTTGTATATTTGCTATGTAATATAAATCCTCTTCTGCTGACACAATGAATTCAAAAACATATCCTCGCACCAATGATTTCCAGACTGTTTATCTGAATACAGTGATTAAGAATCCTGCCATTATGGTAGGTGATTATACAATATACAATGACTTTGTAAATGATCCTGTTCTTTTTGAGAAGAACAATGTATTATATCATTATCCGATTAATAAAGACCGATTGATAATTGGCAAATTCTGTTCCATTGCTTGTGGAGCCAAATTTCTTTTTAACAGCGCAAACCACACATTGGGTTCTTTATCCAATTATACGTTTCCTATCTTTTTTGAGGAATGGAATTTAGATAAAGGAGATGTAACTTCTGCTTGGGATAATAAAGGGGATATAGTAATAGGTAATGATGTCTGGATTGGATATGAAGCTGTTATCATGGCAGGAGTTCATATCGGAGATGGAGCGGTTATTGCGTCGCGGGCAGTGGTTACTAAAGATGTTCCTCCTTATACGATAGTAGGTGGGACACCAGCTAAAGAAATTCGGAAGCGTTTTGATGAGAATACGATTGTTCAATTGCAGAAATTGCAATGGTGGGATTGGAGTATTGAGAAGATATCCGAATGTATACCTTATATTACAGGTGGAAAGATTGAAGAACTGATAAAAAGATAAACAGTGTGTATATATGAAATTTACAATAGAGCCCGGAACTTCTGCTGATATAGATGAACTGGAAAAGCTGTATGATGAACTGAATGATTATCTGGCTGCTACGACTAATTATCCCGGGTGGATAAAAGGTGTTTATCCTGTTCGGGAAGATGCGGTTGCCGGTGTAAATGATGAAACGCTTTACGTAGCAAGATATGATGGAAGAATTGTCGGTTCAGTCATTTTAAATCATCAACCGGAAAAGGCTTATGAGAATGTCAAATGGAAAATAGAACTGGACCATAGCCATATCTTTGTGATACATACTTTTGTTGTATATCCTTCTTTTTTGAAAATAGGAGTAGGGCATGCATTAATGGATTATTCATTGGAATTGGCTCAAAGTTCGGGGATAAAGTCTGTGCGGTTAGATGTTTACGAGAAAAATCTTCCGGCTATTTCATTGTACGAAAAGTGTGGGTTCGAATACATTGATACCGTAGATTTAGGATTGGGTCATTACGGTTTAGAGTGGTTCAAACTTTATGAGAAAATCATTTTATAATCCCTTCCTTACATTATGCATTCATTGTTATAATTCAGTTGCTCTTAGATTTATAGAATAATAAATATCACATCATAGACATGAAGAAACTAATTATTGTATTTGTTCTTTTATTATCAGCACTCTCTTGTTTCTCACAAATAGAGTTTTCGACTTGCCTTTTTGATGCTTCGAGAAACAGAGTGATACCGCTAGCCGTCTATCAGCCGCACAAAGTGAATTCGAAAACAAAAGTCATTATATTTAGCCACGGCTACGATGGAAATAAAAATAATAAGTCCAATCAGACTTATGCCTATCTAACACGATTCCTTTCCCAGAAAGGCTTTTACGTAATAAGCATACAACATGAATTGGCAGATGATCCTCTTTTGGCCATGGAAGGTAATTTCATGGAAACACGCATGCCAAATTGGGAAAGGGGAGTGGCAAATATTCTTTTTACTATTCAGGAATTTAAGAAATTGAAGCCACAATTAAATTGGAATGACTTTATATTGATAGGACATTCCAATGGCGGAGATATGACCATGTTATTTGCTACCCGATATCCGCAGTTGATAAATAAAGCCATATCTATGGATCATCGCAGAATGATAATGCCTAGAACACGGAATCCTCGACTTTATACGTTAAGAGGATGCGATTATGATGCGGATTCAGGAGTATTACCCACTGAAAAGGAGCAGGAACAATTCCGGATGAAGGTTGTGAAATTGGACGGAATAACGCATAGTAATATGGGGGAGAATGGAACGGAAGAACAACACAACCTTATCAATCAGTATATCTATGGATTTCTTACACGGAGATAACTGATGTATTATATTTATTTTATCCAATGGTTTTAAATCGGAAGCCTGTTTTTCTTATAACTTTGCAACTGATTTTAGAAAAAGAAGTTTGGGATGATAAATAAATATGAAGAACGACTGGGGACAGAGCGCATGTTACCGCTTGTTTTTAAGATGGCACTTCCGGCTGTGGCAGCGCAATTTGTTAATTTGCTTTATAGCATGGTCGACCGTATTTATATTGGTCATATCCCTGGGATTGGTACGGATGCATTGGCGGGTGTAGGAGTAACGACTTCTCTTGTTATACTGATTTCTTCTTTTTCAGCGATAGTAGGAGGTGGGGGTGCGCCGTTAGCGGCTATCGCACTCGGACAGGGGGATCGTTCACGTGCCGGAAAAATTCTGGGTAATGGCTTTATCCTGTTAATACTATTTACCTTGTTTACTTCTCTCATCGCATATACCTTTATGGAGCCGATTCTACTCTTTACAGGAGCTTCAGAAAATACATTGGAGTATGCAGTCAACTATCTTTCTATCTATTTATTAGGAACTATCTTCGTAGAAATATCCACAGGATTAAATTCTTTTATCAATGCACAAGGGCGTCCTGCTATCGCCATGTACTCGGTATTAATAGGAGCACTGTTGAATATCGTCCTCGACCCGATTTTCATTTTTTGGCTCGATATGGGAGTAAAAGGTGCAGCTCTGGCTACAGTGCTTTCACAGGCATGTAGTGCAGTGTGGGTTTTAACTTTCCTTTTCTCCCGGCACGCCTCTCTCCCTTTAGAAAAACGTTATATGGCGTTGAACCGGGAAATAATACTTTCTATATTTGCTTTGGGCGTATCACCGTTTATTATGGCAAGTACCGAAAGCCTGGTTGGCTTTGTTCTGAACAGCAGCCTGAAAGATTTTGGAGATATTTATGTCAGCGCATTGACCATCTTGCAAAGTGCGATGCAATTTGCAAGTGTCCCATTAACAGGATTTGCGCAAGGGTTCGTTCCTATTGTGAGTTATAATTATGGGCACGGCGATAAACAACGTGTCAAAGGCTGTTTCCGTGTCGCATTGATAACCATGTTCTCATTCAACTTACTGCTGATGTTGTTTATGATTCTTTTCCCCTCAACAGTAGCTTCCGCCTTTACGAGTGATGAAAGATTGATAGAAACAGTCCGCTGGGCAATGCCTGTTTTCTTGGGTGGTATGACTATTTTCGGATTGCAACGAGCCTGCCAAAATATGTTTGTAGCCTTGGGACAAGCAAAAATTTCTATTTTCATAGCCTTGTTGCGCAAAGCAATCCTATTGATCCCATTGGCATTAATATTGCCACATTTTATGGGAGTAGCCGGTGTATATGCGGCTGAAGCAATATCCGATGCGACAGCGGCAATTTGTTGTACTTTGTTGTTCTTCTGGCAGTTCCCCAAAATATTGGGAAAAATCCAAAGGAGCACTTTGCACATAAGCTAAATTTCCTGATGTTTATCCATAAATAGAACTAATTATGTAACGGCTTACGTATTTTTGCGAAAAATGTTTGTTCATATTATAAAAAGCTAATATATTTGCGTAATCAATTACGTATTTAGTGACGCAACTAATAAAAACATGGACTTTTTTAATCAGACAGGCAAATTAGCCATCGGTAGCAGATTACGCATGTTGACCGATAAAATAACAGTAGATGCAGCCGCCATCTATAAAATGTTTGGAGTAGACCTCAAACCGAAATGGTTTCCTGTATTTTTTGTATTATCACGTGGGGAGGCAAAAACCATTACGTCCATAGCCAAAGAGATTGGTCATTCTCATCCTTCCGTGAGTAATATTATTAAAGAAATGGTAGCTAAAGGATTAGTGAAGGAGACAAAGGACAAATCCGACGGGAGAAGAAACATGGTCATGTTATCTGCCAAAGGAAAAAGAATGTCCGACTCTTTTTCGGAACAGTGTATAGATGTTACGGCAGCTATTGAGCAAATCACGCAGCAAACCCGGAATGACCTTTGGGAGGCTATCGAAGAATGGGAGAATCTTTTGTTGGATAAATCCCTGTTGGAGCGGGTGAAGGAAGCGAAAAAGGAACGAGAGAGTAAGGACATCAAAATAGTTCCTTATGAACCTTGCTATCAATCTGCCTTCCGGACCCTTAACGAAGAGTGGATAACTGCTTATTTTCGGATGGAAGAGGCCGATTACAAGGCTTTGGATCATCCAAAGGAATATATTCTGGATAAGGGAGGAGCTATTTTGGTGGCTCTTTATAAAGATGAGCCGGTCGGTGTATGTGCTTTGTGTAAGATGGATCATCCGCTTTATGATTATGAGTTGGCCAAACTGGCTGTCAGCCCTAAGGTTCAGGGCAAAGGTATTGGAGTACTGCTTTGCGAAGCAGTTGTAAATAAAGCGAAGGAGCTTGGTGGTAAAAGAATCTTTATAGAGAGCAATACGCGTCTGAAACCGGCTATCCATATTTATCATAAGTTGGGCTTCAAGGAACTTCCCGAATATCACACGACTTATGAAAGAGGAGACATACAGATGGAATTAATGATTGAAGAGTGAAAATGAAAAAGGTGGATGGTGAATTTATTAAGGGGCGCATTGCCCCTTCATTCCAGTTCCTGCGCATAAATGTTGATAGCGCGTAATGCCTTTGATATTTCAGTCGGGGTGATTCCCTGACATTCTATTCTCAACACTTTTTCCCAGTTCTCCATATCTACATTCCATTTGTAGATTTGGGGACATAGGGTGAAAAGCGCTGCGATATGTTTGATATCCCGTACATTCTTTACCGAGGTGCGAAAAATTAGTATTTGCTCTTCCATAGTTGCTATCGATTACTTTTGTTTTCTGTGCAAAGGTAAGTTTAAACAGGGTTCTGTATAGGATTATTCGACGAACGCCCTGATTCCTCATGACGAAATAAGTAATATGGGAGATTAACTTCATATAGCTATCCTTTGAAAACTCCCTCATCTGTACCTGTCAATATATAAAAAAGTGTATCTGTTCTCGTCTTTCTTTTTTGCTTTACTTTGCAGTGTTGTTTTAATCTCCTAATATACTTAAAGGTTATGAAGTTGAATTTTGCTAAAAGAATGTCTTATATAAAGGCTTCGGAAATAAGAGAGATATTAAAAGTGACTGAACAGGAAGATGTGATTTCGTTTGCTGGTGGTCTGCCTGCTCCGGAACTTTTTCCAATAGATGAAATCAATGAGATCAATCAGATCGTATTGAAAGAAGCAGGTACAAAAGCACTTCAATATACCACAACGGAAGGTTATGCTCCTTTGCGGGAATGGATTGCCAACCGGATGAACGGGCGTTTGGGCACCGCTTTCGATAAAGACAATATTTTGATAACCCATGGTTCACAACAAGGGTTGGACTTGTCCGGAAAAGTCTTTTTGGACGAAGGAGATGTCGTGCTTTGTGAAAGCCCGACCTATTTGGCTGCGATTAGCGCATTCAAAGCGTATGGGTGTAGCTTTATTGAAATTCCCACGGATGAGGAAGGGATGATGATGGACGTTTTGGAAGATGTTTTGAGTAACACTCTGCATATAAAACTGATATATGCCATACCTACCTTTCAGAATCCTACAGGAAAAACGTGGAGTCTGGAAAGACGCAGGAAATTGGCTGAATTATCTGCCAAATACAGTGTTGCAGTTATTGAGGATAATCCGTATGGCGAGTTAAGATTTGAGGGAGAACCTTTGCCGTCTATAAAGTCTTTTGATGAGGCTGGAAATATCTTGTGTACAGGCAGTTTTTCGAAAATATTCTGTCCCGGCTTCCGGATTGGCTGGATTGCGGGGGATAAAGATATTATCCGTAAATATGTATTAGTCAAGCAAGGTACGGATTTACAATGCAACACTATTGCCCAGATGACCATTGCCGAATATCTGAAGCGGTATGATATTGATAAACATATTGCAAAAATAGTCGAAGTATATAGAAAGCGCAGGAATGTTGCGATTGAAAGTATAGAACGTTATTTTCCGGATACAATAAAGTTTACTCGTCCCGAAGGCGGACTATTTACCTGGATAGAACTTCCTGTGGGGATTTCAGCACGCGAAGTTTTAGTCAGAAGTCTGGAGAAAAAGATTGCTTTTGTTCCGGGAGGTTCTTTTTATCCGGATGGCAACAAGGAAAATACGCTTAGAATAAACTACTCCAATATGCCTGAAGACAAAATAGAGAAAGGGCTGAAGACTCTCGGAGAGGTGGTAAAGGAGTATATCCGCCAATCAGAATGATTCTTTGATAACGCTTCCTAAAACCTGCAAGCGTTCTTCGATAAAAGGACTCCATTGCTGACCGAAGCTCAAACGCATACAGTTTCTGTACTGGTCGTGCAGTGTAAACATGCGTCCGGGAGCAATGCTGATCTTGTGTTGCATGGCTTTGTAATATAATTCTGTGGTATCAATCTTTTTGTTTAGTTCCACCCAAAGCATGAAACCTCCCTGCGGAGTTATGATTTTAGTGTCTTCGGGGAAATAGTAGGTAATAGATTGTGCCAGATGAAGACTGTTGGAATGTAATTCATGGCGCAACCTGCGTAAATGATTCTCATATCTGCCGTTTTCCATAAAGTTGGCAATAGCCTCCTGATTGAGGGTAGGGGTGGATATTAAATGAATATGTTTTTGGCGAATAACGGCATCCTTAAATTTACCGGGGGCAATCCAGCCTACCCGGTAACCGGGAGCTAATGTCTTTGATACAGAGCCACACCATAACACAAGCCCCTTTTCATCGAAAGCTTTACATGGCTTAGGGCGTGAATGCCCGAAGAATACATCACCGTATAAATCATCTTCAATCAGAGGAATATTATATTCTGCCAACATCTGCACTACCTCTTTCTTATGCTCGTCGGGCATACAACTTCCCAGTGGATTACTGAAATTACTGATAAGCAGGCATAGATTAATCTGTGGCAATACTTTTCTTAAAGCATCGGGCTCAATACCTGTTACAGGATTGGTGGGCAGTTCCAACACCCGGAGTCCCATGCTGTTGGCCAACTGCAATATGCCGAAATAAACAGGACTTTCAACAGCTATCGTATCTCCTTTTCGGGCAATGACGGATAATGCTAAAGAGATAGAATTGGTCACTCCCGTGGTAGTGACAATATCATCTTCAGTCAGATTTCCATTCCAGCTATATGCAAAACGGGCAATATAGTTTCTTAACCGAATATTTCCCTGCGGGTCTTCATACCTGGTACCGCTTCCCGGAAGTGAATACATTGCCTTGATTAATTCCTTATTGAGCTTTGCGATAGGCAATAGAACATCTTCCGGTATTCCCAGTGAGAAACGGGTGATGGACGAGTCTTCGATGGAATGATATACTTCCATGATTAAGTCGGCCTCTTCCTTTCCTGGAGATTGAGCGGAAGGCTGTGTTGTTGCCGGCGCAGACAAATTTAGTGGCTTATAATTGACAATGTACCCTGATTTGGGGCGGGAAATGATGAATCCTTCCTTTTCCAATTCATAATATACCTGAATGGCTGTGTTTAAACTTACACCATATTCATTGCTGATAGTACGTAAAGAAGGTAATTTCTCGCCTGCTTTCCATATACCTGTTTTTATTTGCCAGGCGATAGTGCCGGCTATCTTTTGATATAGGATTTCTCTTTTCATGTTTATTCTGTACTTGGCAAAGATACAAAAATGATGTCTGTATCTGTTGTTGTTTGATTGCAAATAATTCATTCGGTCATTTTTTAATAATTGCTTGCCTATCCGGATTTACATCATTTGCTACTATTACTTCGTTCCACTATAGTGTTCCGCAAGAATAACTATAGTCTCCCTTGCGGAACACTATAGTGGAACGCAAAAGAAACAGTAGTGGAACGAAATAAAAGTAGGTATCGAAGTTAATCATATCAGGTAAAGAAACAAATAAAAACAGCATGTTGACGGAGAATCTTTGGCGATGCTTTACAAGCAATACATTTGATTTTTTTCTGTACCGTTTGGCTTATTTCCGTTTTGAATCAAATAATAATAATTGGAGCTTAGGAAGAATCTACATGATGAAATAAACATTCATAATAGTGGCATTTCTATTCTCGTCACCTGTTCTTCTTCGGGTACGTTGGGATTGCTGTAATAATATTCTATGGATGTTCCCGAAGGTTTGTAACCGTTGTTTTTTATCCATTCCATCATTTCATTGTACAGAACAGCCAGTTCACTGTAAGTTCCTCTATGCAGACAGGAAACTATTTTTCTTTCCGGTATCGTTATAGATCGTATATCCCCTTCACCCTGTAACTCTCTGGATGATTTTAGACCAATAATCATTTTTATATTGTGTTCAGTCAGGCTCTCAAAGTCGGGATACTCGACATAAGGAATATCAGTAGTGATTTCGCCTTGTGCCTTAAATAAAGAGTCTATTTTTACGAAGTTCTTCCCGATAGCCTCTGACATTCCGTTCATATCCGTGTGTACTTCAACAGCCAAAGCGGATTGCTTCGGTTGTTTCAATAGCATGATTTCTGAAACCTTTCCCATAATGCATTGTTTTAGAGTGTTGATAATTTCTTATTTCTTTGTGACCGGAATATAAATGTCGGTCATTAATTCTGTTCTAAGAGTAGAGGTGGGACGGTTCATATACATCTCAAAACTGAAGGTACTTTGAGGGCGATATTTACTTTCCGGAAACCACTCTTCATAAATAGTCCGGTAGAACTTATGCAACAAAGAGTAGTCTCCGATATGCCTGAATACAGCATAACGTCCACCGGGAACTTCCATCACTCCCGGTTGCGAATCATTTTCAGTGGCATCAATTGTCACCCCGAGATAGAAGCGGCATTTATTCATGGGAGTTATGGACGGGTCATCCATACTAAGGCTGACAAACTTATAATTCAACTTTTCTTCATTATGCTGCTTAGCGTAATTGGTCAGTCTGTTCCATATTAATTTGTATCGGAGCTCATCTTTGTATTTTTCACCAACCTCGATACAAAATACTTTCATTGGCAGAATCGACCGGATTTCAGGAGTGATAACCGCATGTTGCTCATCATACATTGGCTTGTACTTCTCTCTATATTGAGAGGTCGATACGCCAAAATGTTTTTTGAAGGCTTTGGCTAGACTAAATTTGGTCTGATAGTTTGTCTGTTCCGAAATCTGATTTAATGTAAACTCGGTGGATACTAACAAATGTGCTATATGTTCGAGACGTAAACGCTGTATATAGCTTCCGATATTTTCTCCGGCAACAGTTTGAAACACTCTTCTGAAGTGATATTTGGAAAGTCCGCTTATCGTGCTAAGCATGTCTGTATCCAAAGTGTCGAATAAATGATTATTGATATAAACGATTATATCCTGAATCTTCTGATGATGGATATTACAGGTTTCCAACTTTTGTTTCCACCGTTTCAGATTGGGTAACCGTTCGTTTAGTATGTGCCTAAGTTCCTCCGGCGAATAAGCAGTATCTGCATATTCATTGTACTTGTCGGTGTATTTTATCCAGATATTAATCATTTCCGACATCGGAATGTCGACGATATATTTTCCGTCTTTCAGGCAGTAATAGCAATATTCGTCACTTCGCGAACCGTCAGAGTTAGTACCCAGATATTTCTCTACATCAAAGCGGAGAGGCATCCCGCAACTTTGACAATACCTCTTATTTATTTCTGATTCAATCATCGATTGGGTTTTCGTTTGATAGATAGGAGCCGCTCTATATCATTAAATAAAGAAGTATCTTTTAATTCGAACATAAGCCACTTCCCATCATGGAAAGTGGTCGTCTCATCATATATCTTTTGAGCCGCATTGGAGAACATTTCTCGCATGGATTCGAATTTAGTGCGTTCATCTTTACCTAAAATAACCATGAACCCAATCGTTTGTTCTTTGGCGTATAGGGCACATAGAGTTTTTCCGCCTCTGCGATATTTGTATTCGTAAGTCCATTTTTTCCCTCCATGATTCCACATTTGTTCCATATTGTATTTCTGTTCGATAAGTTGGTGAAGTGAAGTCCATAGATCATAAAGTTCCTTACCTGTCAAGGCTTCCAGTGTTTCGGGAGTTGGAATTTGAAAAGTTTCTTTCATGGCATTCTGTATTTACTTTTGATTATCTACATCACAAAGGTAGACTGAATTTCTAATAGATCGTTGTCCAATATAGGCATTTTAGACAGTGCAACTGAACAAACTGTCCCGAAATTAATTTATTTTGTAGAAACGGGATATTGGTGTATAACCTTTATCTTTGCATTAATTTAAAATAAAGCAAAATTTAAAGAAAATGAAAACAATGCTATTAGCGGTAGGTACTCTGTGCCTCATGGCAGGTTGCTCGTCGAAAGTGAGTAGTTCTAAAGGAATTGTAAGTGATGCAACCATGAATACGGTAACGATTGTCACCGATAAGAATGATACCCTTTCATTCAGTACGATGGATGCAAATAAAGAAGAAGTCAACGGTTTACTTCTGAATGATACGCTGGAAGTGTTTTATACAGGAAAATATACACCGGGGATGCCGGCTACCAAATTAGTTCAGTATCCGCAATCTCCGCTTGTAGGAGGTGACCGGGATGAACATGGCTGTATCGGTTCTGCCGGATACGTATGGTGTGAAGTGCAAAAAGACTGTATCCGCTTGTTTGAGAAAGGGATTCGTACAGAGGCGGTGGATGATAGTGACACTTCTGCTTTCATTGTTTTTAGTCCCGATTCTACACAGCTGGAACTTTTCTTTTCCAATAATCAGCCCAATGAAATATTGGAGAGACGTAGCCTGCCTTCGGGAGGTTATGCGTGGAACGTGGAGGACGATGATACGAAAAATGTACGACTGATAGATGGCTTGTGGACAATAAGCCAAAGAGATAAATTAATTTATACCCAGAAGGGCGGAAGTTGATTTTAAAAGCTCCGGCTTTCTGTAGGCTTGTTTATAGTACCATATTCCTGGCCGTCAATGTAGCATAGACATTTTCTGCGTATTGTCTTCCTATGGGGATTACAATCCGGCATCCGGTCAGGTTTATTTCCCGTTTAGAAAATCGTTCCACCTTATTAACCGGAATGATATACGAGCGGTGTGTACGTAGAAAAGCCTTTTCGGGTAACATCTCCTGAATACTTTTCAGACTTGTGCGTGATAATATATAGTTGCCGTTTATACGGAATATTTTCGTATAATTCTCCATTGCTTCGATATAAAGAATATCGGAGATAGGAATAGATATATTATTGTATTCTTGTTTGATTATGATGTTTTCCGGTAGTTTGTTCTGGCGTGCTTCAATAAAAACAATCGCTTTCTCCACTGCTTTTTCAAATCGTTCATAAGCGAAGGGCTTGTGCAGAAAATCCACGGCATCGAGGTCGAAGCCGTCCAGTGCATACTGTGCATGGGCTGTCGTAAAGATGAGACAACTCTCGGGAGGAAGTGCATGGGCAATATCCAATCCGCTGATGCTGTTCATTTCAATATCCAGAAAGACCAGATCAGGTTTGCACCGGGCTATTTCCTTCAGCCCGGTCAGCGGTTCGCTGAAAGTAGTAAGTTCCAGTCCGCCTTTTCGTTCGCAAAACTGGCTGATGATGAGCAATGCAATCGGTTCGTCGTCAATAGCGATACAAGTCAGCTTTTTCATCGTAGTTGAATGTTAAGATAGGTTTTGAAGTATCCGTTTTCTTCTTTTGTAAGCAATACAAAGCGGTTGGGATAAAGAAGTTCCAGCCGTTTACGGCAATTGTCTATTCCGATGGCATGAGGATTTTGATGGTTCTCCTTCATAATCATATTCTCGGTTTCGAAGATAAGCTGCCCTTCCTTTACGATGATACGAATAAAAATAGTACAGTCCGTGTCGGACGAAACACCGTATTTGAAACTGTTCTCGACAAAAGTAATGAGAATCATCGGAGGAATCTGTATCTGTTCGTCATCCATCTCGGTTTCAAATACCACTTTCGTATGCTTGTTTAAACGCAAAGATTGTAAATCAACATATTGGCGTATATATTCTACTTCATTGCTGATGGAAATCAGATCAGAAGTAGTTTGGGCATACATATATTTCAGGATATTGGAAAACTTGATAAAGGCGGATTCTGTTTTGTCCGACTTCGTAAGTACCAGTCCGTAGAGGGCGTTCAATGTATTGAAAAGGAAGTGCGGATTGATTTGCGCCTTGTAGAGAGCCAGTTCCGCCTTGTTCTTTTCCGCTTCAATCTCCTGTTTGGAAAGAATTTGCCGGAAAAGTTCAAAGATCAGTTCTATGGAAAGACTGAACCCCGTCACTACCAGGAAAAAGAACCACACAGTTTGCGCCCGCATGTGCTGCCGGGCTTTATGCATCATCGGGTCTATATGGTTGGGTTCCGGTGGATATGGAAAGTGGGTTAGCAACCATGTGATAAAGATAAGCGATAACATGAGCAATAAGATATGTCCGAACTTCCGTTGCATGAAAAGCATCGGTAGTTTCACTTTACGGTAGATGAAGTACAGACCGTAGAGATAGACAATCAGGGTCAGCATAAAGACTGTGTGGTGTACAATCCATTTGTCTACCGGCACTAACATGATGATGGGCGGCATGATTACCAGACAGAAAAGCAAGTCGATGTAAACAGGTATATTAGTACGTTTCATATTCTTCTCATTGCTCGTTTAACTCCCGGAAGTATATTTTCTCACTTCTTTGCAAAGATAAAAGATTGTTCTGAAACCCCAAGCATTCCCTTTTGCCGTTCGTCATCATATTCTTGCTGTTCGTCACTACATTCTTATTTTATTGTTTGATAATTCTTAGATTTGGTCAGTCGCGCTTTTTATAGAATAATGGGTTATAAATCATTAACAATCATTTAAATATAGCTACAATGAAACAACTAATCATTTTTGCCTTGGTTTGTTTGCCTCTGCTATGTGCTTGTGGAGGTTCGCAACAGAAAGAGGCAGATGCCACGTACAAAACACTTACCGTAACACAAAGTGACCAGATTTTGAAATCCGATTATACAGCTACGCTACGAGGGCGGCAGTATGTTGAAATTCGTCCGCAGGTGAGTGGTATAATTACCCGGATATGTATCAATGAAGGAGATCCCGTTCATAAAGGGCAGACACTTTTCATTATCGACCAGGTTCCTTATAAAGCAGCGTTGGAAACAGCAGTGGCTAATGTAAAAAGCGCGGAAGCCAAGCTTGCCACTGCTAAATTGACAGCGGATAGCAAAGCTGAACTTTACAAAGAACAGATTGTGTCCGAATTCGATCTGCAAACAGCCCGCAATGAACAAGCGGCGGCAGAAGCAGCATTGGCACAGGCTAAAGCACAGGAAGTGAATGCGCGCAATGACCTTTCTTATACTGAAGTAAAAAGCCCGGTGAACGGAGTAGCCAGCATGATTCCTTATCGTGTAGGGGCGTTGGTGAACAGCAGTATCACCGAGCCGTTAGTCACAGTTTCGGACGATAGCGAAGTATATGCCTATTTCTCCATGACGGAGAATCAAATACTCGACTTTGTGCAACAGTATGGTTCACTTAAAAAAGCGATAGAAAACATGGACGAAGTGGAACTGACTATGAGCAATGGAAAAACTTATTCCCATGTCGGAAAGGTAGATGCTATCAGCGGTACGGTGGATGAAGGAACCGGTGCTGTTGGGCTGCGGGCTGTTTTTGTCAACCCCGACCAGTTCCTGCGTAACGGTGGAAGTGGTAAAGTCGTTGTTCCTACCATAAAGAAAGGAGGTATCATCATTCCGCAGGCAGCTACTTACGAATTGCAGAATCGTATATTTGTATATAAAGTAGTCGACGGCAAAGCGAAATCAACCCCGGTAGAAGTGTTCCGGTTGAATAACGGTACTGAATACATCGTCGAAACAGGGCTTGCACCGGGTGATGTTATTATAGCCGAGGGTGCCGGACTGGTGCGTGAGGGAACAGTAATCAAGAGTGATCCGACTAAAGAATAAGATGCCGTTATGAAAATCAGAACATTTATAGACCGGCCTATTCTCGCAGGAGTAATTTCGGTCGTTTTTCTTATCATCGGATTGATAGGACTTTCGCAGCTTCCCGTTGAACAGTTTCCTGAAATTGCACCTCCTACCGTCAGCGTTTCCGCTACCTATACCGGTGCTAATGCGGAAACAGTACAGAAGAGTGTAGTCGTGCCATTGGAAGAAGCACTCAATGGAGTAGAGAATATGATGTACATGACCTCTTCCTCTACCAATAACGGTTCAGCGAGAATAACCATTTACTTCCGTCAGGGGACTGACCCCGATATGGCGACAGTTAACGTGCAGAACCGTATTGCTACGGCACAAGGATTATTACCGGCAGAAGTCACCCGCAGCGGTATCACTGTCCGTAAGCGCCAGACAAGTAATATCAAAGCATTGGCATTGTATAGTCCCGACAACACGTTCGATGAAAGTTTTCTGAATAACTATCTGAAGATCAATATCGAACCCCGTCTTTCACGTATTGCCGGGGTAGGTGAGGTGAATGTGATGGGAGCGGACTATTCGTTACGTATCTGGCTCGATCCGGCTAAGATGGCCAAATATGGACTGGTTCCGTCCGACATCACGACGGTACTTGACGAACAGAATCTGGAAGCTCCTACGGGAACGCTTGGTGCTGAATCGAAGAATACTTTTCAGTATGTATTGAAATATCGTGGACGTTATGAAGAAGAAAAAGATTATGGAAATCTGGTAATCCGTTCGCAGGCAGGAGGTGAGGTGCTGCGGCTGAAAGATGTAGCACGTATCGAATTGGGTGCCAGCTCTTATACGTACATCGGTGAAGTGAACGGGCATCCCGGTTCCAACTGTATGATTGCGCAGACTTCCGGTTCGAACGCCAATGAGATTATTAAGGAAATAGATAAGGTGACAGCGGAAATTGCTCAAGGATTACCTAAAGGAATGGAGCTGGTAGACCTGATGAGTTCGAAAGAGTTTTTGGATGCATCCATTAAGAATGTGATAAAAACCTTGATTGAAGCCATTCTGTTAGTGGTACTTGTGGTTTACGTTTTCCTGCAAAGTTTGCGGTCTACGTTTATTCCGGCCATTTCTATCATCGTTTCCCTTGTGGGTACTTTTGCTTTTCTCTATGCCGCAGGTTTCAGTCTGAATATGTTGACGTTGTTTGCACTGGTATTAGTTATCGGAACGGTGGTGGATGATGCTATTGTTGTGGTGGAGGCGGTGCAGGCAAAGTTCGACGAGGGATATAAATCGGCTTACCGGGCCACCATTGATGCCATGGGTGGCATCACCTCGGCACTGGTAACTACCACCTTTGTCTTCATGGCAGTATTTATTCCCGTATGTTTTATGGGAGGAACTACCGGAACGTTCTATACCCAGTTCGGACTGACCATGGCTGTTGCCGTAGCAATATCTCTGATTAACGCGTTAACTTTAAGTCCCGCTCTCTGCGCACTGATAATGACACCGCACATGGAGGCTGCGAAAGGGGAGAAATTGAGTTTCTCATCCCGTTTCCACATGGCATTTGATAGTGCTTTTCATCGGTTAGTACTGAAATATAAGAGTGGCGTATTTTTCATGTTGAAACGTAAATGGCTGGCGGGAGCATTGCTGTTAGTCGCTTGTGCAGGATTGTTCCTTCTGATGAAAACCACCAAGACCGGGTTGGTTCCTCAAGAGGATATGGGAACTATCTTTGTAGACGTGCGTACTTCACCCGGAAATAGTCTGGAAGAAACCAAGATTGTAATGGATGAAATAGACAAGCGTATCCATGACATACCGCAAATCAGAATGTTCTCTAAAGTGACGGGTAACGGTATGATAAGTGGTCAGGGAGCATCAAACGGTATGTTTATCGTCCGTCTGAAACCATGGGATGAACGTACGGAAAATGAAGACGGTATCAATGCTGTTATTAACGAGATTTATCGGCGTACGGATGACATTTCTTCTGCACAGATTATGGCCTTTGCACAACCGATGATTCCCGGGTATGGAGTAAGTAGTGGTTTTGAGATTTATATTCAGGACCAGAAAGGCGGTTCGGTAGAAGATTTGCTGAAATACACCCGTCAGATGATTGACGCGTTGAATGCCCGGCCTGAAATCGGACGTGCCTCGACTTCGTTCGATACGAAATACCCTCAATACCTGGTAGAAGTGGATGCCGCCCTTTGCAAGCGGAATGGAGTGTCGCCTTCGGATGTGTTGAGCACTTTGTCCGGCTATATCGGTGGTAACTATGCATCCAATATGAACCGTTTCTCTAAACTTTACCGTGTAATGGTACAGGCTTCACCGGAATTCCGTCTGGATACTGAAGCATTGAATAATATGTTTGTCCGCAATTCCGACGGAGAGATGTCCCCTGTCAGTCAGTATCTCACTTTGACACGAGTCTACGGTGCAGAGTCGCTGACGCGTTTCAATTTGTTCTCTGCCATCTCCGTCAATGGTGCTCCGGCAGACGGTTACAGTTCCGGACAAGCTATTCAGGTGGTACGTGAAGTTGCGGAACAGGTATTACCGGCAGGTTATGGCTTTGAGTTCGGAGGTATGTCACGTGAAGAATCCTCTACAGGGAATACCACAACACTGGTATTTATCATCTGTGTAGTCTTTATCTATCTTATTCTTTGTGCGCTCTACGAAAGCTTGTTCATTCCGATTGCAGTGATTCTTTCCGTACCATTCGGACTTGCCGGAAGTTTCCTTTTTGCCAAGATGTTCGGCCTGGAGAATAATATCTATTTACAGACAGGTTTGATTATGCTGATTGGCTTGTTGTCGAAGACAGCTATTCTGCTTACGGAATATGCTTCCGAGCGCCGTCGTCAGGGAATGACGATCACACAGGCGGCTGTTTCGGCTGCGCAAGTCCGTCTGCGTCCAATCCTGATGACATCTCTTACGATGATATTCGGTATGTTACCGATGATGTTTGCATCGGGAGTAGGAGCGAACGGTAATATTTCCATCGGTGTAGGAACCGTAGGTGGAATGTTGATCGGTACGGTTGCCCTGTTGTTTATCGTACCTGTATTGTTTATCGTGTTCCAGTATCTTCAGGAAAAACTGATGCCGGCACGTAAACCGGCAGAGTTGGAGAATCTTTAATTGTTGAAGTGTATGAAAAAGATAATAATATGTTTATTCCTGTCGGCCGGATTGAGCGGTTGTCATGTGTACCGGACTTATGAACGTCCGGACACGACGGTTACCGACAGTCTTTACCGGCAGCCGGTTGTTGCGGGGGATACCGCTTCCATTGCTTCCCTTTCATGGAAGGAACTATTTAGCGATCCGCAACTGCAACAACTGATTGAAACGGGTATCGCGAATAATACCGATTTGAATATTGCCCGTTTGAAAGTGAAAGAAGTAGAAGCATTACTGCTTTCTTCCAAGTTGGCTTATCTGCCTTCTGTATCGCTCACTCCGCAAGGAACATTGAGCAGCGTGGATGGTTCGAAAACTTCCAAGACCTATGATCTGGCAGCATCGGCAGACTGGGAACTGGATATTTTCGGAAAGTTGACCAATGCCAAACGAGGAGTCAAAGCCGCCCTCGAACAGAGTGAAGCCTATAGGCAAGCGGTACAGACGCAACTGGTAGCAACGATTGCCAATAGTTACTACACCTTATTGATGCTTGATAAGCAACTGGATATCACCCGTCGCACGGCTGAAACATGGGATGAGAACCTGCGTGCAATGAAAGCATTGAAAAGAGCCGGGCAAACTACGGAAATGGCTGTTGCCCAAACAGAAGCGAGCAAACTATCGGTAGATGCTTCCGTGCTTTCTATTGAACAGCAAATCAGTGAAATGGAGAATTCTCTTTCCGCCCTGTTGGGTATGGCTCCGCAGCTGATAACACGTTCTACGCTTGACAACCAGCGTTTCCCGGAATCCCTTTCAACCGGAGTGCCGTTGCAACTGTTGCACCGTCGTCCGGATATTCGTCAAAAGGAAGCTGAACTGGCTGGGGCTTTTTATGCAACGAATCAGGCACGTTCTGCTTTTTATCCCTCTATCACCTTGGGTGGTTCCGCAGGATGGACAAACTCGGCAGGTGGCGCTATAACCAATCCCGGACAGTGGCTGCTTTCCGCTGTCGGCTCATTGGTTCAGCCACTTTTCAATCGCGGACAGAATATTGCTAATTTGAAAATAGCGAAAGCACAACAGGAAGAGGCGTTACTCACCTTCCGCCAAAGTTTGCTTGATGCAGGAACGGAAGTAAACGATGCGTTGGTGCAATGGCAGAAGGCTCAAGGCCGTTTGGCACTCTCCAAACAGCAGGTCACTTCGCTTCAGTCCGCAGTGCGTAGTTCCGAACTGTTGATGCGGCACAGTTCGCAAAACTACCTGGAAGTACTTACTGCCCGTCAGACTCTTTTGCAGGCAGAATTATCTGTCGCTTCCAATCGTTTTGATGAAATACAGGGAGTTATTAATCTTTATCATGCATTGGGAGGAGGATACTGATTGATAGTAGATGGATTAAAACAAAATTGTTAATAAGTTGATATCAAAGATGCTGAATATATAAACTCCCATCATAATCTTTGTATTTAGCATCTTTGTATATATCAACCAGTTGATTACTGTAATCAAGGATAATATCTTTGGACGCTTGTGATACGTTTGTCGCCAGAATACCACTTCCCAAAATGCCGGGATTACATAATACACTGTCTTTCCTTATTGAATTCATGGTAAGCTCTACACCTGTGTAATCTTTGATACCTGCCTTTTCCAGACTGGATGTAATATAGTTGTCCAAAGATGCTTTATCATCTCCGGTCATGAATCCATACCATAATAAACACTTCATTCCTAATAGGGTAGCCTGTATCAGGACATCGAGATAGGTTACTCCAGAATCTCCTTTCTTGTCTATTTCGTAAGGATCGATATGGATGAAAGAGGATGTGGGAAGTGAAGGCAGTAGCTCTATGGTACCTCTCGAAGAGTCGGCATGATGTATCTCTACAGAGGCACTTAATTCGATTTGTTTGGCATAGGTACCCACATTCTCCAGTGCACTCTTTTCTAAATCAAAGAATACAAACCTTTTTGCTTGCTTCCCTAATACATTCATAGCCAAGGCAGGTGAACCTAAATAATTTCCTTTTGCCATTTCTCCGCTTTCCAGTTGATAATATATAGAATCTTTTAGAGATGGTACCTCATCTGCTTTCTCCAGGAAATGATAGATGCCATATTGCTGCTCCGGGGTTTGTGTCATCGGATAGATGGCACATGCCGAATTGGTCTCTACATATATTTGCGGAGTTTCATTCTTGAGTACTTCACAGAGTATCAGATGTTTTAAGACATCGGGTTGTTTTGCGAAATGAGTGTAAGTTGCCATATCGGTGTATTTAGAAATTAACCAATTCATGAATCGAAGTCGCACCAATAGCTTCGGAATTTGGCATGGTGCTTCCTTTCTTTAAATGTTTTTTGTGAATTACATAATTCTACAAATATAAACAGATAGATAATACGGGAAAACAAAAGGGGGCTTTTTATCTGAAATCATTGTGGACGAATTGTATTTTTAATTAGCTTTGTAGAAATAAAACAAAGAATTATGAAAATGAAAGTTCTGCTGTCTGTCATTGTATTTACGCTCTATACTGTTTCTTATGCGCAGAATATGAAAATGATTGATACTAGTATGCCGAAAAAAGATAAAAAGGATGCTGTAGTAATTGAATATGATTCATTAACTAATATACGCCCTTATAAAGATGCTTCATATTATAAACAATTTATTGGGCAAAGTATTTTGTTCTATCCTCGGAATCCAAATTCTTCGGAATCACTACCTAAGTATTATGCTAATTTTCTAACTTCTAATGAGCAGGTTGTTGCCATTGACACTATTTGGCGAAAAAAAAGATCCAACCCTAAACCTAAAGATTATAAATTAAATCAAATAACCTCCAAGAGATATAAACCTCAGTTGGTGAAGGATAATTATGTTACTTTATGTGCTTCTTTTCACGATATACTTGAACAAGGATATAGGATTTTTCCATTTGAAATATATAGAGCAACGAAATGTCCTATGGGAAAACGTGATGGCATTTTCACACCTTATAATGAGATAGAAGGCAAGACTTTTAAAATTTTAGATATAGAGCTGTCTGATGCCGAAGTTGAAGAAAATACAATTTTTGCACTACAGTCTGAAGAAGGTGATACTCTTTATTGGTATGCTAAACGTGGTGAGTATGATGGATTCAGTTATACTAGGCAACACTATCCTGTCATTGTATTAGGATTTATGGATAAAATGAAACAGTTGTATTTGAATAAAGACATATACATTAAAAATATTCATCCGATTAATAAATATAAATGTATGGAAATAGCCTATTCAGGCAGTGAAGATACTTATATGGTTCCTTCATTTGTTCTGAAGAATGATAGTGCCGATTTGATAATGCCATTATGTGAGAGTCCATCTCTTTTTTCATACGAAGTAAGCATATTTGATAATCAGAAAAGAATGACTCAGATGTATTTCTATAATTTGGATGTTGTCGAAGCGGAAGTTTATGAGGAAACAATGGAAAGAGAAAGACTTGCTAAAGAAGAATTATTGATGAAGGAAAAGTTAGCACAAGAAGAGGCAAAGAAGTTAGCTAGTATAAAAAGACAACAGAGAACTAAAGAATTATATAAGAAATACGGAAAAGCTACGGCGGACTTGATATTAAAAGGCCAAGTGTGCATTGGGATGACTAAGGCTATGGTTTTGGAATCATGGGGGCATCCTTCGGGTGGTATTAATAAAACTACCGGTGCATGGGGGATACATGAACAATGGGTATATGGAATGGGACAATACTTGTATTTTGAGAATGGAAAATTGACAACTATACAAAATTAGTCTGTCTTGTTTTGTATGAGCAGCCTTAATTTTAACAAGGGAGGCACTATGAAATATCAGTCTTTCTTAAACCACCTGTAAAACCATTTACCCACCTTCTCATAATGCCGGGTTTCGGTATCAGTGTATAGTTTAGAGAAGAATGACGTATCTAATGGTTCCCCCGATTGGTTAGGATATAATACGATTAAGCTATTGTTAGAGAAATATTTACTAAGCTGTCTCGGTAGTTTCTCAAAAGAACTGTCGTAAGAGAGAGTTCCCGGTCGTGCACTGATAATAACTAATAAATGGTCGTAGCTTACCTGTCCTGTTAATACCAGCAAGTCATTCCAGTCTTCCAAAAGGGAGAAATCGGTCAGCGTTTGTTTATGTCGCTTCTTTATCCACGCTTGTAGGCGTATGGTCGTTTTTTCATTGGCAAAGAAATGTACCCGGCATCCGAGGGTACTTCCCATTCTACAGAAATGTTCCATCCAATGAGGAAAACCGGATTCGTATTCGGCTTTAGGAGGGACGGCAATGACAATTCGTTTGATTGTATGGACTGGTATTAGAAACTTAGAGATAATTATCTCACAGTTTAATCCATTCAATAAATGTTCGGCAAGTATTCCAAAGTATGAGTCTGTGATATTTTTCTTACGATGCAGACCGGTGATAATACTTGTAATCTCATTTTCCTTGACTGAATGTATAATGCCGGAAGCTATATTCAAATCATACCGTGTGACTTTCTTCAGTGGTACATTTGCTTCTGTTGCTGTCGTTTCCGCTTTTTCCAGGTAATATTTGCTTCGAAGTCGTAGATTATCGGAATTATTATTGTCGTTGATTACATTGAGGGCCAGTAGATTATCTTTCAATTTAGAATCACGTATGATTAGAGACAGATTCACCATGTCTTCGATAGTGTCCGGGTTGGCTATGGATACTAAAATCTTCTCTGTTTCTTTTGAAGATTCATTTTCCGATAGTGAGTCATCCATTGCCACCTTTCTGGCTGCCCGTTCGGTAATCAGTGAGCTCACTACGCAAGTGACCAGGATAAGCAAGACTGTGCCGTTCAGTACATCGTCATTCAGCAAGCGCTCGCCGGTGGGCAGAATAATGTTATATCCGACCAATACGGCTGCCAATGTGGCTGCTGCCTGTGCGTTACTTAAACCATACATCAGATTTCGTTCAAGAACAGACATCTTGTATATCTTTTGTGTCAGCCAGCAAGCAATCCATTTGCCTGTCAGTGCCATGGTTATCATTACGGCAGCAACTTTTAAAGCATCCCCATGTCCGAAAATAACCCGTAAGTTGATTAACATTCCTACTCCGATAAGGAAATAAGGAATGAAGAGGGCATTACCGACAAACTCTAAATGATCCATCAATGGAGAAACGTGCGGAATGAGCCGGTTGAGTACCAATCCAGCGAGGAAAGCTCCCAAAATACCTTCCATACCTACGAGTTCCATCAGTCCTGCTCCTAAAAATACCATTGCAAGCACAAAAATGAACTGCATCACGTTGTCATTGTATCGGTGGAAGAACCAGCGACCGATGCGTGGGAAGAAATAAATGATAAGTGCTCCTAGAAAGATTACTTTTACTACTAGCCAAATCCAGAATAAACCACCGGTTTCTCCTTTGAATAATCCGCCTATAACGGCTAGTACCAACAGTGTGAGCGTATCCGTCACCGCCGTTCCTCCTACGGCAATACTTACACTACGATGGCGTGATATACCGAAGCGGGTGACGATGGGATAGGCAACGAGTGTGTGGGAGGCATACATACTGGCTAGCAGTACAGAAGTGATTACGCCGTATTTCAGATAAGATACATTTGCCACGAATCCAATCCCGATGGGGACGATAAAAGCCAGTAATCCCAACACTAACGCTTTGTTTCGCGTCTCCTTGAAGTCTCCCATGTTCATTTCCAGACCAGCCAGAAACATGATGTAATAGAGCCCGACTTTGCCGAATAACTGAAAACTGCTATCGCGTGCCAGAATATTAAATCCATGTTCGCCAATAGCCAATCCCGCCAGGATCATACCGATAATATGAGGGATGCGCAGCTTATTCAATAATATCGGAGCAAACAATATGATTAGGAGTACAAGGAGAAATATCCATGTAGGGTCGGTGATAGGGAATGTTAAATCAAGGCCAATCCAATCCATAATTTGACAAGTTCGTGATATTTGTTCCGCAAAATAACCTAAAAAAATGCTTCTAAAAAAGGATTAGTTAATAAAATTAGTCATTTATTTTTTCTCCAGATTCATGATTGATGGAATGAAGAATGCAAGTGTCCCTGTTATCACAATTGCAATACCGCATATAACAAAGACATTGGCTATGCCGATAGCGTCTGCAATAAATCCGGTTGCCAGTAATCCTAAAATGGAGGGTAACAAACTGATACTGTCGAACAAAGAGAATACGCGCCCCAAGAAAGACACTTCAATCTGTGTTTGCAACAAAGCTGTAAACGGACCGGAATAAAACGGCATGGAAATACCCTGTACTATTGCAAATATAGCATAGATAATGAATGCTGAAGGAGGAAGGATTCCGGAAACGAAAATAGAAACTCCTATTATGATATAAGATATGTTTATCATAACGACCTTTCGGATGCGCGGATTCCATATTCCCAGTAAAATACCACCGACTAATGCTCCCGAACCAAAAAGAAGTTCTATCAGACTGACTTGATAAGCTGTTCCGGAGAAGTTTTTCAGAGTCATCAACGGTATCAGAGCAACAACAGGCATGATAAAGAAAGTGATGAGTACTTCAGTGACCATCACCCATTTCAAACCACAATTGCTACAGATTGCCTGAAAGCCTTCCTTCATATCCCGGAGTACATTATTGGTTGTTTCAGTTTCTGTTTTTTCCGGATTAGGGATAAATACAAACATGAGTGTTGTACAGGCTATGGCTGCTCCCGCAACGTCGAGCAACATAACTACACTCATATTCGTACTGACAATCAATGCGGCACCTAGCACAGGACCGCAGATATTACATAAGGCCTGTATTGTCTGATTAATACTGGCAATACGCGTCAGTTCTTTTTCAGGAGCAAGCAGCGGTATGGATGATTTCATGGCAGGTGCGTGGAAAGCGCTTCCGACAGAACGGAGCATAAGCAGCAGATAAATCTGCCAGATTTCGATAACGTCCAGATAGAATAATAACGCAATAATGCTCGAACAGAGTGCAACGAAACTGTCGGCCAATATCATAGTCCATTTCCGACTCCACCGATCAACGAAAACGCCGGCAAAGGGACCTAATACTACTTGGGGTAAAAGTGCGGCGATAGTAGCAAATGAAAGCACCTCTGCCGAACCGGTCTCAAGACTGATCCACAGAACAATGGCAAACTGGGCAATAGAACTGCTAAGAATAGAAAATAACTGTCCGGACCATATAATGATAAATTTCTTTTTCCAATTATTCATAATACTTTATTGATTACGGATGATGATAAGGGGATTGCCTGTCTGTATATAAAGAGGGCAAATACCATTATGACTAAATAATAAACAAATGATTGAGAGAAATTGCTTTGATTTTTGTTGTTTTCCTGTAATGGAGGAAAGAAATAAAAAACGGAAGCCCAGCTAAGAGAGTTCCAGATGAGGTACGGATAAAATGAATTGATAGATAACTTTCATATTCTCAAGTTCGGTTTTTGATTCGGCAAATGTAGACAAAAAATGCCGTTCTCCTGCAAAACGGGTTCATAAAAAAAGAAAATTCGTCTTGAAATGGCTTCTGTAAGACTCTAATAAAATTCTAATAGCGTTCTAACAAATCTCTAACAGGCTTCCGGAACACGTCCACTTACCTTTGCATCCGAAAAAGAATGCTAACTATATTTTTATGGATGATGATGAAAAAGAAAAATTTGCAAATACTTTTAATTTGCGGTGTATTGCTAGTTACCGCATGCAAGAGTAAATCAAAGGAAGAACAACAGAGTGGTTATCGTATGGAAGGTGACACAGTACAGATCACAGACCGTTTTTTATCTGAAAAGATAAAAGTGACTGAGGCCAGACTTGAACCTTATTCCAAAGAAGTGATTACTTCCGGTGTGGTACGTCCTATTCCTACCCGTTATGCCTGCATTGCTTCCCCTTTTGCAGGAAGAGTTACAAAATCGTATATACAAATCGGACAACAGGTAAACCGGAGAACCCCTTTGTTTGAAATCAGCTCACCGGATTTTACTACGGCACAAAAAGAATACTTCCAGGCGTTATCGTTACGTGAGCTGTCTAAGAAAGATTTAAAGCGCAAAGAAGACCTGATAAAGAACGGGGTTAGTTCACAGAAAGAGCTGGAAGAAGCGCAAAATGCTTTGCTTATTGCCGACAAAGAGTTCGAAAATGCGTCTGCTGCATTGGAAGTATATCAGGTAGAGCATCCGGAGAATATGATACTGGGGCAGCCTCTTGTGGTGCGTTCGCCTATTTCGGGCGAAATTATAGAGAATAATATTGTGACCGGACAATACCTGAAAGATGATACCGAACCTGTTGCAATAGTGGCAGATTTGTCGGAAGTATGGATTGCCGCCCAAGTAAAAGAAAAGGATATTCGATTTATCAATGCAGGCAGTAGTCTGGATATAGAAGTGTCTGCATTACCGGGGATGGTGATTAAAGGTAACGTCTATCATGTAGAAGAGGCGGTTGACGAAGATACAAGGTCTATCAAAGTGCTTTCGGTTTGTGATAATTCGAAGAAACATTTGAAATTGGGCATGTATACTACCGTCCATTTTCTTAGTGCTCCTATTGAACAGATTCAGATTTCGGAGAGCGCATTATTGCAGGGAGAGAAAGACAGTTATGTGTATGTGCAGGTTACTCCGGATATCTTTGTAAGAACACCGGTGAAGGTAGAAGCGACCAAAGATGGATTTGCTGTGATAAATGATGGATTGCATCCGGGAGATAAAGTCATCAGTGAAGGAGGATATTATTTAAAATAGGAGATTATGAAGAAGGATTTGATGCTTTCAATTATACAGAAAAGATGGATAATGCTTTGTCTGTTTGTGATGATGTGTGTTTTCGGATATTACTCATGGACGCAACTTTCAATAGAAGCCTATCCGGATATTGCAGATGTCACATCGCAGGTTGTTACCCAAGTGCCGGGGCTAGCTGCCGAAGAAGTGGAACAACAGATCACTATTCCTTTGGAACGTGCCATCAACGGTTTGCCCGGCATGCATGTTATGCGTAGCAAAAGTACGTTCGGACTCTCTATGATTACGATTGTATTCAAGGATGGGACAGAAGATTACTGGAGCCGTCAACGGGTACAGGAAAGATTGAATGAAGTGGAACTACCTTATGGGGCAGCCCCCGGACTCGATCCGCTGACATCACCTGTGGGAGAGGTTTACCGTTACATTATAGAAAGTGACCAACATTCACTTCGTGAACTGACCGACCTCCAGAATTGGGTGGTTATTCCCCGTATCAAAGAAGTTTCAGGAGTGGCGGATGTAACAAATTTCGGAGGTATCACCACCCAGTTTCAAGTAGAAATAGATCCTTATAAACTGGAACAATATCACTTATCCCTTAGTCAGGTTATTGAGGCTATTGAAAATAATAATGCTAGTGTGGGAGGCAGCATATTGAATAGAGGAGATCTGGGGTATGTGGTACGTGGTATAGGATTGATAGAGAATCTGGACGATTTGGGGCATATTGTAGTCACTACAACTTCCGGGGTTCCTGTCTTTTTAAATGATATCGGTTCTTTGAAATACGGTAATCTGGAGAGGAAAGGTGTGTTGGGATATACCGATCGTACCCGTGATTATTCGGAAAGTTTGGAAGGGATTGTGCTTCTTCTGAAACATGAAAATCCGTCTAAGGTATTGGATGGCATTCATGCGGCAGTGGATGAATTGAATCATGAAATTTTGCCGGAGGGGGTGCGTATACATACTTTTCTGGATCGTACCAGCCTGGTGGACACTACTTTGGATACTGTTTCCCATACGCTCTTAATGGGTATGGCATTGGTTGTTATTGTACTTGTTCTGTTTTTGGGCAACTGGCGTGGAGCATTACTGGTTTCAATCACCATTCCGGTATCTTTGCTTATCGCTTTTATCCTGATGCATTTTACGGATATTCCTGCCAATCTTCTGTCACTCGGAGCCATAGATTTTGGAATCATTGTAGATGGTGCCATTGTTATGCTGGAAACTATTCTCAAGAAACGTGAGGATTACCCCGAACAGTACATCGAAGAAAAAAGTATCGCACAACGAGCCAAAGAGGTAGGACGCCCGATTCTTTTCTCCACCATAGTTATTATTACAGCCTACTTGCCATTATTCGCTTTCGAACGTGTGGAACGTAAACTGTTTACTCCTATGGCATTTACGATGAGTTATGCAATGATCGGAGCACTTTCGGTTGCTCTTCTGCTGATTCCGGGACTGGCTTATGCTATTTACCGTAAGCCGCGCAAGGTCTATAAGAATAAATGGCTGGAAAAATTGAAGGAAAAATATACTGGTGCAATAGTGAAACTTATAGAAAAACCAATAAAGACCATACTCTTTTCATGTTTGATTCTGATTGCAGGTATTGTGTTAAGTGGTGTTGTAGGGAAAGATTTCCTTCCTGAATTGGATGAGGGCTCGATCTGGTTGCAGGTGAATCTTCCTCCCGGCATTTCTGTTGAGAAATCGAGAGAGATGTCCGATACACTTCGTTCCCGTACGATGAAGTATCCCGAAGTAACTTATATCATGGTTCAGGCAGGGAGAAATGACGATGGTACAGATCCGTTCACTCCTTCGCATTTTGAGGTATCTATCGGGATAAAGCCTTATGATGAATGGCCGAACGGAAAGACCAAGCAAGATTTGATTCATGAGCTGGAAGAAGAATATAAGACACTGCCCGGTTTTAGGGTGGGATTCAGCCAACCGATGATAGACGGGGTGATGGATAAAATAGCCGGTGCGCATAGTGAATTGGTTGTAAAGGTGTATGGTGAGGATTTTCGGGAAACACGTCGTATTGCGGAAGAAATCACCCGGGCGCTGGGAACGGTGAAAGGTGCCGTTGATCTGGATATTGACCAGGAACCTCCATTACCTCAACTGCAAATCATTATGAATCGGGATGCGATTGCCCGATATGGGCTGAACGTGTCTGATGTAGCTGATTTGATAGAGGTAGCAATCGGAGGGAAAGCTATTGCGCAGCTTTATCAGGGAGACCGTCAATATGACATTACCTGTAAATATAAAGAAGAAATGCGGGATACACCCGAAAAGATAGCCGGATTGATGCTGACCTCTTCTACCGGAGCTAAAATACCCCTTTCGCAGGTAGCCGAAGTGAAATTGAGTGTCGGAGAAAGTACGATCACTCGTGAAATGAACAGACGTCACCTGACGGTTAAGTTGAATCTGCGTGGACGCGATCTGGCCTCTTTCTTAAAAGAAGCGCAGAATGTGATTGATGCGAAAGTGGACTATGATAAAAGCAAATATACAGTCAAATGGGGAGGGGCTTTCGAAAACCAACACAGGGCCTATACCCGTCTTTCTGTCATTCTTCCGTTGACGTTGATGTGTATGTTTATTTTGCTTTATGCTACGTTTGGGAAATTCCGGCAAGCTGGTCTGGTATTGTCCATCGTGCCGTTGGCGCTCTTTGGCGGAATGCTTGCGCTCAATGTACGCGGTATGACATTGAATGTATCGTCTGCCGTGGGCTTTATTGCCATGTTCGGACTTTCCATTCAAAACGGAATTATTATGGTATCTCAGATAAACAATTTGCGTAAAGGAGGAATGGAACTTCGGAAGTCTGTTATCGAAGGGGCACGTCAACGGTTCCGTCCTATCCTGATGACCTCGGTCACTACGGTACTCGGACTGTTTCCCGCTTCTCTGGCAACCGGGATCGGCAGTGATGTGCAACGTCCTCTGGCAACGGTTATTGTGTATGGATTGATGTTCTCAGCACTCATTTCTATGTTTGTGCTTCCGGTTTTTTACTATCTGATTGAGAATAACGTTTTAAATAAAAAGAAGAATGATGAAAAAGAATATGCACTTTAATATCTTGCTCCTTTTGCTGCTTGTGGAAGCGATGACTGTTCATGCTTTTGCGCAAATCCTCGTCGGCCAACCACAACGGAATATTTCTTTCGAAGAATATCTGAACAGTGTAGGAAAGAACAATCTGAATTATCTGGCAGAAAAGTTGAATGTGAGTATAGCTGATGCGGAAGCTATGGCTGCAAAGGTGTTTCCTGATCCGGAACTTGGATTTGAAGCTGGTAATGAAACTTTTTCGTTGGGGCTTTCCTATTCATTGGAATTAGGAAATAAACGAGGAGCACGAATCAAACTTGCACGCAGTCAGGCAGCGTTTGAGAAGTTGATGATAGAACAGGGATTTCAGGATTTGCGAGCCGAGGCAGCCAATTTTTTTCTGGAAGCTATTTTGCAGAAAGAGTTACTTAAGGTGCAGCGAAGTTCTTATGAATATATGCTGCAATTGAGCCAATCGGATAGTTTGCGTTATGCGGTAGGAGAAATTACGGAGAATGATGCCCGTCAGTCGAAACTGGAAGCCGTTACTTTACTCAATACAGTTTACGGACAGGAAGCAGCATATCAGTCTTCATTGGTTATGCTTAACAAACAGATGGGCGTGACAGCAGATACTCTTCATATTCCGTTTGGTAATTGGGAGGAACTGAACCGTGAGTTTATGCTGTCGGAACTAATCAAAGTTGGTTTAGACAATCGTATAGACTTACTTGCAGCTCAAAAAAGTACCGAAGTCACTGCCCGTGCGTATAAGTTGACGAAGGCGGAGCGTCGTCCGGATATTGGTTTGTCAGTCTCTTATGAAAGAGACTGGAACGGTTTTCTTCCTCCGGCGCGTTCTGCTACCGCAGGGGTATCTATTCCGCTGTCCTTTTCAAATATAAATAAAGGAGCAGTCAAAGCAGCTAAATTCCGTATTGCTCAATCTGAAATATTGGAAAGGGAGATGGAATTACAAATACAGGCGGAGATTACTCAAGCATGGTTCTGCCATGAAGCGGAAAAAAAGAAGGTAGCCCAGCTTAAAGCGGGGATACTCGAAGATTCACAAAAGGTGCTTGAAGGGATGGTTTATAAATACAAACGTGGTGAAATCAATATTTTGGATGTATTGGTAGCTCAACGTACCTATAATGAAGTACAGCAGGAATATCTTGAAACCATGAAAGGATATGTAGCTTCTTTGGTAGAATTAGAGAAGACTTGCGGTATCTGGGACATACGTTTTTAAATATACGATGATTTTATCCGGCTCTACTTTTAGCAATAATAATAGTGCCGGATATGTTTACTTTCCGAATCCTAAATCATATTCCTGTATTCCTCTTGTTTTTTCTTGGGTAACTTCTTTATAACTTCCTCTACCGAGTGGCTAATCAACTCCTTTATGAGTTTATCGGGAACATCTCCTTCCAAGTAAACAGTTATCCAATGTTTCTTATCCGAAAAAGGTCCCCAAAAAAGGTCCTCATATTGCTCAATGAGCTCTGCCGATTTATCAGGGTTGCATTTCATATCTGCCCAGAATCTTCCGTTCTTAGGGCGTAACGTTGCAAAGCTGAACATTTTATCCATAACCTTGAAAACCAAAGTATGTTTATCAAACGGCATACATTCAGTTGCTCCTTTGACTGACAGGCAATATTCTCTATAATCTTCGATATTCATGATTTCTCTCTTTTGATTCATTCAAAACACAAATATATCACTTTCTGTTTGCTTTTGAAAAATATGTTTTTATCTCAAAGTACCCGTTTCAATTTCGCCCTTATCCGGCTTAAACTTACCGGAGTTATTCCCAGATAAGAAGCAAGACATTCCAATGGCATTCTTTGTAATAGCTCCGGATTATTTTGTATCAGTTTCATATACCGTTCGGATGCAGTGGTAAATAAGAGAGAAATAAGTCTTTCCTCTGTTTGCAGGAACTCTGATTCGGCGAATTTGCGTCCCCAGTTGGCAATATGGATATCTTCCTTGAATAATTCGTGTAAGTCTTTGCGCTTTAACAAATACAAAACCGAGTTTTCCATCAGTTCCATCGACTCATACCCCTGTTGATTATTTACATAACTTTTCAATGAGACAATGGTAGATCCTTCTTTCCCAATCCAGAACGTTACCTCTTTTCCGTCTACGGGAATGTAAGCTCTGGTAATTCCTTTCTCGATGAAAAAGATATTCGTTTCAGTCTTGCCAGCCTCCAATATATGGTGACCTTTGGGATATGTGACCTTTGACAGATGTTTAACCACCTTCTCCACCGAAGTCTCCGGCATCCGATATATTCTATTTATAATTTCGTGTATATCCATATCGCATTGAATCATTATTCTGCAAAAATACAAAAAGTTACCATAGGAAAAGAAGAATTGATAATACTCTTACACCGTCATTTCTTATCAAATGTAAAGTGAAAGCTCCGGGTATCCTGTTAATTTTGCAGTCTAATTTAAAAATAGAATGATATGAATTGGATTATATTGATTATTGCCGGACTGTTTGAGGTTGGTTTTACCTTTTGTCTAGGCAAGATGAAAGGAGCAACGGGCACCGATTTTTATTTGTGGGGAACGGGGTTTGTAATCTCTGTAACTTTAAGCATGTATCTGTTGGCGAAGGCTGCACAAACATTGCCTATCGGCACTGCATATCCTGTTTGGACGGGGATAGGAGCAGTGGGGACTGTATTGATCGGTATCCTGTTCTTTCATGAACCGGCAACTTTGGGACGTTTGTTCTTTATGACAACTTTGATTATTTCAATCGTAGGATTGAAACTGATATGAATTTAATTATTGGGAGCTTTAATTGATAGAAAATAGAATTGAATGTTTTTATAAATCAGGATTGCTGTAAAAAAGAACTTGTCTGGTAGAGTACTTGTGTAATGTACTGATGTTCTTTGCCATAAACCCTCGAATATTAGGCTTTTAGAAAAAGAAATCGTTTTAATTGGGAAAAAGATTGGTTTCTAAAATAAATGTATATATTTGCAGAGTGTAAGACGAGATTTCGTTCGGATGCAAAAACTAAACTAAATTCTATTCACAGTTATTGATTAAACATGAAATCCACTGATCCCGAACCTCATGGAGTCGGTATGGAACTGGAGCAGTACCGTACCAGACTCGAACAGATGGTTGAAGAGAAATCTAAAGACCTGATTGCTATTCAGGAGAATCTCGAAGCGACTAACCGGCGGCAGGCATTATTTATCAAGGTATTGCAAATTCTGCAACTGGAACCGGACATACCTACTGCTATGAATATGGCATTGGCCGAGATTGGCCGCTACACTGGCGTCGATCGTTTGGCGACATGGGAAAACCACCTCGATGGAGTTACGTATGGCTGTACTTACGAATGGTGCAACGACGGTATAGAACCCGCTATAGATTACCTGCGGAGTATGACTATTGAAGCGGGAAAACCTTGGTTCGACATGCTGGAAGAAAAACATATCATTTGTACGTCCGATATTTATTCGCTCGATCCCTTTATTACTCAAATGCTCGAAGTGCAAGGTGTAAAAGCCATCGCTGTATTCCCCTTGTCACAATTGGGAGTACATTTCGGATTTCTTTCATTTAACTTTTGCTGGAACAAACAATGGGATGAAAAGGATGTGGAACTGATGAGCCAGATATCGCAAATTGTATCCACTGCTACCAAACGCTGGCAAGTTGAAATATCTCTGCAACAGTCGCAGCGAACCATGCAGAAGGTATTGGATAATATCAATGCTAATATTTTTGTGAGCGATTACGATACACTGAAAGTGATTTTTGCCAATAAGCCTTTCAGGGAAGAAGCAGGAGAAGTTCCGGAAAATGCAGAATGTTGGAGAATGTTGAATGCAGGATTGGAAAATGGGTGTAAACACTGCCCGAAGCCAAAGTTGCTTGATGCCAACCGTAAGTTTACAGGCGTTCATTTTTGGGAAGACTACAATCCGGTCACCAAACGTTGGTACACCATCCAGAGTATGGCTATAAAATGGCTTGACGGGCGTTGGGCAATCATGGAATTGGCTACCGACATCACTACCCGCAAACAGGTGGAACTGGAACTGATTCAAGCCAAGGAAAAAGCCGAAGAATCGGACAGACTCAAATCGGCATTCCTTGCCAACATGAGTCATGAGATACGTACTCCTCTTAATGCCATCGTAGGTTTTTCCAGTCTGCTTGCCGAAACCGATGAGGAGGAATTGCGCCATTCATACATGTCTTTGGTGCAAGAGAATAGTGAGTTGTTGCTCAACCTTATTTCCGACATATTGGACATTTCCAAAATCGAGGCTGGTGCGATAGATCTTACTATGGGATGGGTGGATGTACCACAACTTTGCCGGGAGGTGATTGCTATTTTCTCGCACAAAAAACGTGACGATGCAGTCGAATTGCGTTTTGATGAAAGTTCACCACAGATCGTGATTAATGCTGATAAAAATCGAATTATACAGGTACTCTCTAACTTCCTGACCAATGCCTTAAAATTTACTACCAAGGGCTCGATTACACTTTCCTATACATTGGAAGACGAGAGTCAGGTGCGTTTCTGTGTGACGGATACAGGTAAAGGTATTCCTGATGAACAACAGCATGAAATTTTTAATCGTTTTATAAAATTGGACTCGTTCGTACAAGGAGCCGGATTAGGGTTATCCATCTGCCAAAGTCTGGTCAAAAGGATGGGTGGAGAGATTGGAGTCGAATCCCGGGAGGGGGAAGGTTCGTGCTTCTGGTTTACGCATCCGTATGTTTCCGGTATTTTTCTCTAATACCAATTTTTCTGCTGATTAATTTGCATCTTTCAATATATTATCCGAATATTGCAGAGCAGAAAAAACAGAATATGATTCCAATTGATGAAAAACACATTATAAAAAAGTTAAAGGCCGGGGATAATGAAGCATATAAATATATATATGATTATCATTATGTTGCTCTCTGTAAACTTAGTTATTATCTATTGAAAGACAGAGTGCAGGCGGAAAGCATCGTGAACGATGTCATCTTTCATCTTTGGGAAGTCAGAGACAAATTGGAACTGGTCCCTCCTCTTCGCAGTTATCTGATAGTAGCTGTACGTAATAAATGTCTGAACTATTTAGCTCTCAAACAACAAGAGACAGAGATACGTTTTTCTGCTATGGAGCGGGCTGGTATCCAATTGCAAAATATTGTTTCTGACAATGTGCATCCTTTAGGCAACCTGCTAAAAGAAGAATTGGAATCCAAAATCCACGAATCCATCAACAAATTACCGCCTGTCTGCAAACAGGTATTCACCATGAGCCGCTTCCGGGAAATGAGTTACAAAGAAATTTCTTGTGAGCTTGGCATTTCTGTAAATACAGTTAAGTATCATATTAATAGCGCATTAGTCATACTTAAAAAAGAACTAGGAACTTTTTTATGCATTATTTTTGCTTTTTATCCTACCCTGCTATAATAAAAAACTGTAGTATATATAAAGGCACTATCTTTTATGAATGAACAATTACCACATACGGATATGGTCAATGATTGGATTGTCGGTTATCTGACAAACAGTCTGACACCGGAAGAAATGCAGTCGTTACAGAATTGGCTGAATGTTTCGGAAGAAAACCGGGAATATTTTTCCGATATGCAAGAAGTTTGGATCGCTGCTTCTGATGAGGCAGATGAACAGCACTTCGACAAAGAACGGGCTTATCAATTATTTTTAGAACATACGGAAAGCCTTGTAAGACCATCGCTAAAACGAAAAGCATTCACTATCAGTCCATGGATTTATGTTGCTGCAATGGTTGTAATTGTCTTTTTCTGCGGAACGATTGCCTTTCAGAGTGGAAAGAGAGTGCTCCAAAATCAATTGACACAGATTACGGTGGAAGCTCCATACGGTTCAAAAACCAAATTATATCTTCCTGATGGAACGTTGGTTTGGCTTAATGCGGGTTCCAAAATGAGCTATGCACAAGATTTTGGAATTAATGAACGTTCATTGAACTTGTCGGGAGAAGCCTATTTTGAAGTAACCAGAAATGAGGAGATACCTTTTAAAGTACATACGGAAGAACTAGACGTCAAAGTATTGGGAACTAAATTTAATTTCCGGAATTATAAAGACGATCTGGAAGCTAAAGTCTGTCTGCTGGAAGGAAAAGTCGCTCTGAATACCCGGCAAAAAGAGACCATACTTCATCCGGACCAACAGGCGCTGTTAGATAAAAAAACAGGAAAACTATTTGTATCCGGCACCAAAGCCGCTTACAGTGCTGAATGGACAAACGACCGCCTTTATTTTGATGAAGTGCTGCTTTCAGATATCATTAAAGAACTGGAAAGAAGCTATGATGTGAAAATAACCGTTGCAGACGACACGTTAAATACGATTCGTTTTTATGGAAACTTCCGTAAAAGAGAGCAAAGTATTCAGGAGATTATGAATGTATTGTCATCTACGGACAAAATGACTTATACCATGAATGGAAAAAATATTGTGATCACACTTCCCAAATGAACAAATGTTAAACCTTTAAAACTTAAAGAAATATGAAAAGCCATTTAGAAAAAACATGATTCACCTCTCTTGATAGAAACATAAAAAGGTCAGGTTCCTTTTCCATCCCCTGACCTCTTACCCTTCTATCTTAAAAGCCACAGTGACTTTAATTGATGAAAGCTTAGGCAAATATAAATAAAATCCTAAACTTCTCATCCTATTTATCAATTATTTATCCATTGACTTATGAAAAATAAGAAGAAAGTCTTTTTCATGGTCCTGCTCTTGCTATGCTCTTATCTAAGCTCATTTGCGCAGCTTATCAACTTGCAGTTAAAGAACGTAACCGTAAAGCAGGCTATTGAAACAATACAGAAGCAAAACGGATATTCATTTGCATTTGCAGCAAGCGATCTGAATACCAAAAAGATTGTGACCGTGCTAGCCAAAGATTTACCTATTGAAAAGGTGGTAGAACAGGTCTTGGCAGGACAAGATGTTAGCTACACTATCCAAGGGAAAGATATTATCATCAAGAAGAAAGACAGTCAGTCTGTACAACAATCCTCCAAGAAATACACTATTAGCGGGATAGTGAAGGACATGTCGGGCGAACCGGTCATCGGAGCCAATATAAAAGAGAAAAATGGCATGGCGGGTACAATCTCCGGTATGGACGGTAAGTTTCAGTTGACTGTCAATGAAGGGAGTATAGTGCAAATATCCTACCTGGGGTTTCTGACACAAGAAGTGAGCGTGAAGAATAAAAACTATCTCACTGTTATGTTGAAAGATGATACACAGACGTTGGACGAAGTAGTAGTGGTCGGGTTCAGTACTCAAAAAAAGATAAACTTGACAGGTGCGGTAGAAAATGTATCATCAGATGTATTTGAAAATCGTCCGGTAGCTAATGTCACGCAGATGTTGCAAGGTGCTGTACCTAATCTGAATATTTCGTTAGTTGATGGTAAACCCAATCAATCGGCTTCGTATAATATCCGTGGTGTAACGTCTATCGGAGCGGGCGGTAGTGCGCTGGTATTGATCGACGGTGTAGAAGGTGATCCGGCCATGTTGAATCCGAACGATATAGAAAGCGTGTCCGTATTAAAAGATGCGGCTTCGGCAGCCATCTATGGTTCACGTGCTCCGTATGGGGTTGTCCTGATTACAACAAAAGATCCGTCAAAGCAAAAAGATAAGTTTACAGTCAATTATACGGGGAACTTCTCCTATGAGACTCCGTATGCTGTGCCGGATGTTGTTGATGACGGTTATGTCTGGGCTTATCTGTTTCGCGAGGCGGAATACAATTACCGCGGGATAGAGCCTACCAGCATTAATAAATCACAACCTTTCTCAAAAGAATGGTTGGAGACTTTCCGGCAGCGGAAGTTGGCAGGAAATACATTACAGGCAGCGGTTGGTCCCGATGGAAAGTATACATACTATGGAAATGAAGATTACTATGACGCGCTTTATAAGGATCATACGTTTGCACAGTCGCATAATGTATCCATTAGCGGTTCGAACGGAAAAATCAGTTACTACACTTCCGCACGTTTATACGATTACGACGGTCTGTTCAATTATAACTCGGATACCTACCGCACTATGAATATGCGTACCAAAATCAGTGCACAGGTGTTCGACTGGCTGAAAATTTCTAATAATATAGACTATACTCATGATAAATATACGCAGCCATTGGGTTATGTAGAGCAGAATGAAGGTCTGGTTTGGAAAGCGATCAATATGGAAGGCCATCCGTCCGAGCCAATCTTCAATCCGGACGGCACCTTGACACACTCCGGTGCACGTTCCGTCGGTGGACTGGTAACGGGTAACAACTGGATAAAGCGTACAACGAAAACGCTGAAAAATACGACTACCCTGAATATAACCATGCTGGACAACAAATTACGTTTTACCGGAGACTTCTCTTTCCGTACGAAAGATTTTATAGAAGACAAGAAAACGACCGCCGTTCCATATAGCGATTACGAAGGGGTGATTAAATACCTCGGAGTACCGGAAACGGATGATAAGATGTTGGAGAAAGTGCAACAGACCACCTATATATCCACCAATATATATGCCGAATATGAGAACACCTTTGCCGGAAAACATTATTTGAAAGCTCTGGCGGGATATAACTATGAACAGCAGGACTATAAGGCAATCTCTTCGGAGCGGAATGGCTTGTTGATGCCTGATGTGGAAAATATCAACTTTGCTATGGGAGATAATATGTCTATTAAGAGTGATGGTAACCGGTGGCGGTATGCCGGGGCATTCTTCCGGTTGAATTACTCTTATGACAACCGTTATCTATTTGAGGTGAACGGGCGTTATGACGGTTCTTCGAAGTTCCCCAACAATTCGCAATGGGGATTTTTCCCTTCAGCTTCGGCAGCATGGCGCTTCTCGGAAGAGAAGTTCTGGAAGGTGAATCCGGCTATTATCTCACACGGAAAACTGCGTGTCTCTTATGGAGCATTAGGTAATAGTAACGTGAGACCGTATTCTTATCTGGAGAAGTTCGCATTGAAGACCTATTCTACTACCGGTTCTTCAAGCGAAGGACGTTACCTGGATGGTAAGGCACAGTTACGCTACACGCTCAACCCCGACCAGATTCCGGATAATATCGGTTGGGAAACTTCACGAACCATAGATGGGGGTATCGACTTGGGATTCTGGAATAACAAGATTACGCTGTCCGCCGATTATTATGTACGTAAGACCGCTAATATGTATACAGTAGGTCCGACGCTTCCCGATACATTCGGAGCATCATCACCCAAAGGAAACTATGCCGACATGAGTACCTATGGTTACGAGATTTCCTTGGGATATAACGACTCGTTCCGTTTGGCAGGCAAACCGTTCAGTTTCGGCATTAAAGCGACCCTTGCCGATTATCATTCGGTGATAGACAAATATAATAATCCGAAACGTGACTTGGATGATTATTATGTAGGTCAGCGTATCGGTGAAATTTGGGGATTTGTTTGTAACGGACTGTTCCAGTCACAAGACGAAATTGATGCGGCTTTTGACGGGAAAGGTTACAAAAACAACCTGATGCAGACATCTGTCAATTACATCACTTATCCCGGTGATATGCGTTTCGAAGACTTGAACAATACAGGTACTATTGATAACGGAGCCAACACGGTAGACTCACCGGGCGACCGGAAAATCATTGGAAATTCCGAACCGCGCTACATCTATACCCTCTCATTTAGTGCCGACTGGAATAACTTCTTTCTGTCAGCCATGTTCGACGGTGTGGGAAAACAAGACTGGTATCCTAGTGGCGAGAGTTCTTTCTGGGGACAGTACAACCGTCCTTACAACCAAGTCCCGGTGTGGCACTTGAATAACTACTGGACCAAAGACCGTCCCGATGCCTATCTGCCGCGTTATTCGGGTTATTACAATCCCTTATATAAAGGAACGGCCAATACACGCTACCTGCAGGATGTATCTTACTTCCGGCTCAAGAACTTGCAGTTTGGTTACAATCTGCCAAAGAAATGGATAGCAAAAGCCGGTTTCTCTAAAGTATCCGTCTATTTCTCGGGCGAGAACTTATGGTCGTGGTCTCCACTCTACCGTCACACGAAAGATTACGATGTGACAGTGATAACGAAAGGTTCGGATAATGACCTGACTTCCGGCAACAAAGGAGACGGCTTCAACTATCCGACGATGCGGAATCTAAGTTTAGGAATCTCTATTACTTACTAAATAGAAACAAAGAAGATATGAAAAGATTAAGTACTATACGTAATATCCTGCTTCTGTGTGCAACGGTGCTGCTAGGTGGTTGCGATTTGACGGAGACGATGCAGGTAGAGGCTGACAAATCTATGGTTTTCGGCAGCGAGTCCGGATTGCGCCTTTATGCCTATTCCTTCTATCGGGCATTGCCTACACTTTCTACAGGCTATCAGCAGGATGAGATGTGTGATATTGCCGCTGTCCGGCAGACGAATGTGTTTATTCAGCAAAACGCGTACAATTCGGAAACAGCTACCAGCTGGTCGTGGGGAACCTTACGGAACATCAACTATTTTATTGATGGTTGTCACTCGAAAGAGTGCACAGTGGATGCAGCTACCCGCGATAATTACTTGGGCATTGCCCGTTGGTTCCGCGCCTGGTTTTATTATGACAAGTTGACTCAATATGGCGAAGTTCCCTGGTTTGGCAATGAAATACAGTCCTACCAGTACGATGTCATGTATAAAGAGCGTGACAGCCGGGACGTTATCATCAAGAATATGATCGAAGATCTCGATTTTGCTTACGAACATATTCAGGCAACTTCTTCTGTCAATAGCTCCACACTCACCAAATGGGCCGCAGCCGCACTCAAATCCCGAGTGTGTCTGTTCGAAGCCGCCTATCGTCGTTATCACAAGCTGACAGGTTTGGAAATCACTCCGGAAGAACTTTACCGCCATGCTGCCAATGCAGCCAAATTGGTAATGGACAACAGCGGGCTTTCGCTGAATACGGCAACAGGAACCAAAGGGGCCTACCGTGATTTGTTCTATCTGGAAGCACCCATTACCTCTGAAGTAATTCTGGCGGTATGTGCCAATAGCGCATCAGGTATCTACGGGACTCAAAATTACTGGTATAACTCGCTTTCGTACGGTAAAGGCTGGAGTCTGGTTCGTCCGTTTGTCAATACTTACCTGAAATTGGACGGCACTCCGTTCACTTCCGAAACAGGTTACGAAACCAAAAACTTTGTGGAAGAGATGAAGAGCCGTGACCTGCGTTTGGCACAGACCATCCGCGGACTGGATTTCAAACGTGACGGAAAAGCCGTAGTAGCCGATATGACAGTTTGCCTGACCGGTTATCATGTGATTAAGTATTCTCTTGATGACACGAAATATGATAACAATGAAAAGAACAACAACAGTATCCCCCTGTTGCGTTACGCTGAAGTGCTGCTTAACTATGCCGAAGCACAAGCCGAACTGGGTGGACTTACTGATGCTGAATGGAACACTACCATCGGCGCCCTGCGTCGACGTGCCGGAATCACAGGCGGAACGGAAAAACTCCCTACAACTGTTGATTCGTATTTGCAGCAGGTCTTTTATCCGAATATCACTAATCCGGTTTTACTGGAAATCCGTCGGGAACGTGCCATTGAGTTGGTGGCTGAAGGAACGAGATTCAATGATTTGCGTCGTTGGAAATGTGGTGAACTGATAGAGGAACTACCGTGGACAGGCATGCACATCAGCGCATTGAATGTGGATATTGACCTGAATGGTGACGGAACTCCTGATTGCTACTTTACCGATAACGGTACGCAATCATCCAATAAAGACTGCAAAACGGTGAACGTAAAGAATGAAACAGGACTTTATGCCACAGCAAATGCCGCAGGCGGATACGATTTGAGATATAACCCCGGTACGGGAAACCGCATCTGGTACGATGACGACCGCCAATATCTTTATCCTGTTCCTGCACAGGTGATCCGCGACTATGAGAGTGCCGGATATAAACTATCACAGAACCCCAATTGGAATTAAAATATAAAAGATTTAGTATGATGAAATTTAACCAGATATTGCCTGTTATTGCTATCTATGTTGTAGCATTAGGCGGATGCAGTAATACTACTCCTGATTATTCAGAATTTTATAAGGACCCGGAAACAGTAAAAGAGGAAGACCCGTCACTGAATGATAACCAAATTAAAGTCATGTCGTTCAATATCCGTTATTATAACACCAATGATACGGGAGATAAATCCTGGGAGACCCGTACGACAGCCTTTATTCCGATGATTGAAGATCAGAAACCGACGGTGATCGGTATACAGGAAGCCCGGCCTCCACAGTTGAAGTGGTTGGAAGAGAACTGGAAAGATTATGGATATATCGGCAAGGGACGCCGTGCCAACAATGCCAACAATGATGAGTTTGTTCCCATCTTTTATAGAAAAAAGGCTGTTGAACTTGTCAAGTGGGATTGTTTCTGGCTTTCCGAAACTCCTGATGTACCGGGGTCTCAAGGTTGGGATAATACAGTTCCGCGTGTGGCAACGTGGGCAATCTTCAAGCACATTGCTTCCGGCAAGAAATTCTTCTTTATCAATACGCACATTGATGTAGGCTCTACCATCGCTCCGGGCAAGTCAATGGAAGTGATTGTGAATAAAATGTCGGAACTCAATCCGGAAGGATTGCCGATGTTGCTGACTGCTGACTTTAACAAACAGATCGACAGCGATATCTTTGACGGGGTTAAAACATTCATGACTAATGTGCGTCTATCAGCTCCGGTCACAGACACGAAAAACTCATATACAGGCTTTGGTACTGCCAATCCTTATATAGTAGATCATATCTTTTGTACAGGCTTTAAAGCTTTGAAGTTCGAGACGATCGATAAGGTATATCAGAATATCACTTATATCTCCGATCATTATCCCATCGTCGGTAAATTGGAATACGTGAAGTAATGAAACGATCATCTAAAATTACAGAAACGCAATGAAAAGAATCATATATTTATTAGTGGCTGCTATCGGTCTGCTGGTAGGATGTACGCCTGAAGAAGAGACATGGGTGCAGGCAGGATTTACTACAGATAAAGAATCCTATGAGATTGGTGACTTGATTACCCTGACAAACACGTCGACGGCGGAGAATGCCCGGATTGCAGTCTGCAAATGGGAATTTATGGGTAAGGTGTCCTATGAACTGACTGCTCCCGAGCCTTTTAGTGTGGAAGAGGGCGGAGAATATCTTTTTCGTCTGACTGTCACTTCGGATCGCGGTGCTATGAAGTCGGTATTTGAAAAGACCATTAAAATTATCGATGACGGTATTCGTCCTACGGCAGACTTCAGTTGGTTGCCCGAACGAATTGTAGCGGGAGAAGAAGTTGCTTTTACGGATCAATCGAAAGCGGCGGAAGGGTGTGAGATTGTCAAAAGAGAATGGACGTTCGGCGCTATCCTCTCTACAGAGGAGAATCCGAAAATAACTTTCGGTTCGCATGGAAAAATAAACGTATCGCTGACTGTGACGGATAATAAAAAAAGGAAAGATACGAAGACTGTCACAATGGATATAGCCAAGGGGGCCGGTAGTCTTGGCGTGTTATGGTCTCATTCCTACGATGAGCAGGGAGTGGTGTACGGCACTTCTCCGGCAACAAGTGCAGATGGTGAGTATGTTTATGTTTCTTCCAGTAATTACAACCTGGTTTGTTTCACGAAACTCGGTGAACGGACTTGGGGATTTGATTGCGGACAGAACAATGAACCGAATCGAGGTTCTGACTATCAGCATCCGACTCCTACGGTGGATTCCGACGGAACGGTTTATGTAGCTGTCGGAGATAATTCTTCCAAAGCGGATGCAACTAAGTCTGCCAGTATTTATGCCGTTAAAGGTGGTGCGGACGGCGGCACACAGAAGTGGTTTACTTCGATTGGCGCAAAATCGAGTATGCGTCCTTTCGGTGCTCCGGTTGTCACGGATCAGTATGTGATGATTCTGACGAATTCGGCTCCAAGTACGGATGGTATGCATTTCCGTATTTACGATAAAGCGTCCGGTGTTCTGAAGTATGCGGAGAAAACATCTTCTGGAAGTTATGGCGGTTGCGTAGGATTGAAAGATGGCAGGGCACTTGTCAACACGGGACAGAGCGGAGGACGGTCGTATGGTACACACATCTTCTTTCCGAATGGCAATGGCTGGAGCAAGTCGACCAATGAGCAAAACTATGCTCCGAATGATCAGCCGAATGGCAGTCAGATCGCTGTCGGTGCAGACGGGAGAGCATATATTCTTTGTCATAATTTGGGTGCCCGGATTTCGACCAATGAGACGAAAGCATTGGTTTATTGCTATGATACCAAGAAGACGACCGCAGGTAATGTTTCTACTCCTGAATGGTACACTGCTGTCAAAGGGGAAAATAAACAAACCGGTTATGGCTTGGTGGTTGATGGAAATGGGGTTGTGTATGTAGCTACTGACAAATACATTACTGCTATTTCTTCCGCTGGTTCCGTTTTGTGGTCAACAGAAGTGGCTGGTACTGCTTATGGTGTTCCTGCTATAGATAATGAAGGGTATATCTACTATAATGATACGGAAAAAGGTTCTTTGGTGAAGCTTGAACCGGCCACAGGAAAGGCAATCGCTTCGCTCCAGCTTGGAACCGAACTGAAATCATCTCCTACCATATCTGCTGATGGCACAATCTATGTGACCGGTATGCTGGAAGGAAAACCGACTCTGTTTGCTGTTGAAGGAGCGGCGACAGGTTATGCAGCCAATGCCTGGTCGCAGATGGGCGGTAATCCGGGTAAGAACGGATATATGTATTAGTTTTTTTATCCATACAGACTTTTAGTTAGCATGTTTCTTTTCTCGTCGGAACGGGCTTTGCCTTGCTCCGATGAGAAAAGACTGGCTGTACGTTTATAAAAAGCTTGCAAAAAACTTATAAAATAGTAGATCAAATGAGAAAGAGAAACTTATTAGTATTCCTGTTGTTGACGGGGGTGTGGCCTGTCACTGGTTTGTCGGCGCAGGATGCCTGGAAAATAACTGCCGGACAGATTGAGCCTCCGTCTTATTATGGAATAACAGTAGCCAATGGTATGCTGGGATTAGTCTCTTCTCCCGAACCTTTGAAGATATCCCGCGTCGTGTTGGGAGGACTCTATGATATCTATGGTAAGGGGAGGGTAAACAATTTCTTGCATGGCATCAATATGCTCGATACGGAATTGCAGATAAACGGTTCTACGGTGACAGCTTCCCGGATATCCGGTTATAAACAGACTTTGGATATGCGTCAGGGAGTGTTTTGCGGAGAGTTTGATTATCAATCGCTTGCCCGTGTTGAGTATCAATATACGTCATTACGTCATTTGCCTTATTCGTGTTTGCTGCGGGTGCGGATTATTCCGAAAGAAGACATAGAAGTAGCTGTGGCGAATATACTGACGGTGCATGAATCGTTACGTAATCCGCAGGAGTCTTTCAACCGGATATTCAATGGAAAGACAGCGATTGATTTCTGTACGTCGATGGCCAAATCTCCGACCCGGGAACTTGAAATCGGGGCTTGTTCATCGTTTGTTTTCGATGATTCTTTTCCCCGTCCGGAAGTCTGCCACCGGAGTGCACGCGGAGTCGGAGTACATACACAAGAGTTTACGGTTCGTTTGCAGGCAGGTCAGCCTTACACTTTTTCGATTATCGGGACGACACTTTCCTCCGCCACTCATGTCGATGTCAAGAATGAAGTGGAACGGTTGACGGCATTTGCGGCTGTAGAAGGTGTGGAACGATTATGGAGCAAGCATATAGCTGCGTGGGATAAGCTTTGGGAAAGTGATATTGTGATTGAGGGCGATCTTCAGTCGCAACAAGACATTCACAGTATGCTTTATCACATGTATGCCTTTGTGCGGGAAGGTTCGGGATTGTCCTGTTCCCCGATGGGATTTTCGGGTTTCGGTTACAACGGCCATGTATTCTGGGATGCTGATACGTGGATTTTTCCGGCTTTATTATTGCTGCATCCCGAATTGGCGGAGTCAATGATAGAGTATCGTTATCAGCGTTTGGACGCAGCCAGGCATAATGCCTTCATGCACGGCTATAAAGGAGCTATGTACCCGTGGGAAAGTAGTGAGATGGGAAACGAGGATAACACAGTAACCAACATGTACGGCCCTTTCGAAAATCATATTACGGGAGATGTAGCTATGGCAGCCTGGCAATATTATGCTGTGACGCAGGATGTAGAATGGCTTCGTCAAAAAGGATTTTCTATTCTTAGTGCCGCTGCCGAATATTGGGTAAGCCGTTCGGAATCGAATGAAGCGGGAGAGTATGAAATCAGGAATGTTATTGGAGCGGATGAATGGAACCAAAACCGTCAAGGAGGAAAGAATGTGAATAATAATGCTTATACAAACGGTGTCGCGAAATCTACTTTGGAAGCTGCCTGTAAAGCAGCCAAACTGTTGAATGTAAAGTCAGACCCTATGTGGACAACTGTGGCGGAGAAACTTCGTTTCCGGAAACTTGCCAATGGAGTAACGGCAGAGCATGATACGTATGACGGGGCTATAACCAAACAGGCTGATGTCTGCCTGTTAGCTTTCCCGTTAAAGCTTATTACGGATAAAGAGCAGATCCGGAAGGATTTGGAATATTATCTACAGACTGTTCCGAGAAAAAAGACACCTGCCATGTCGAAGTCCATTTACTCTATTTTGTTTACCCGTTTGGGAGACCGTGAACGTGCATGGCACTACTTTAGAGATTCCTATCTTCCCAATCTGAATCCGCCATTCCGGGTAATTGCCGAGTTTGACGGTGGTACGAACCCTTATTTCCTGACAGGGGCAGGTGGTGTATTGCAGTCCGTACTGATGGGATTCGGTGGATTGGATATTACGGATAAAGGTATTGTAGCCGGAAAAGGAGCAATCCCTGATACATGGAAATCTCTGACCCTGAAAGGAATAGGGAAAGAGAAAAAGAATTATATCATTAAATAAATTGGCAGGATATGAGATTTCTTGTTTTTCTTTTGGCTATATGTAGCGTAGTAAGTGCACCTGCCAAGGTGGTACTTTCTTCGCTCTTCACAGACAACATGGTTTTGCAACAACAAACCGATGTGCAGATATGGGGAATGGCGTCCCCTAAGAAAACGGTTTCTATCCGTCCTTCCTGGGATCAGAAGCTTTATACGGTTCGGGCGGATGATGCGGGAATGTGGCGTACAAGCTTGAGAACACCCGTTGCGGGAGGACCTTACTCGATCAGCCTAAGTGACGGTGAAGAATTGATGCTTCGTGATGTCCTGATTGGCGAAGTGTGGTTATGTGCCGGCCAGTCGAATATGGAAATGCCTTTGATGGGAAAAGCCAATCAGCCTATTGCTGATGCTGTGGATATGATTGTCCGCGCCAAACCTTCACGACCGATACGGATTTGTACAATTGGACAGGCGGGAGCGCGGAAACCACAAAAAGATTGCCGGGCGCAATGGTTGAAGAATACTCCGGAGGTGGTATCTGAAGCGAGTGCAACTGCTTATTTTTTTGCTGACTATCTCCAAAAAGTACTTGATGTGCCGGTTGGCATTATTGTCTCTTCGTGGGGAGGAACCGCCATTCAGGCTTGGATGAGCCGTGAAGTGTTAGCTCCGTTTAAGGCGTTCGACCTTCGTTTTCTTGACGACACAACGTCCATTGAACGACCGAAGTACAAGCCTTGTATGCTATACAATGCAATGATTGCTCCTGTCGAGCAATATACCATCAAAGGCTTTCTTTGGTATCAGGGCGAGTCCAATCGTAAGGACCCGGATTTATATCGCAGGTTACAGCCGGCTTTTGTCAAGATGTTGCGTGAAGCGTGGGGGCAAGGCGAATTGCCGTTTTATTATGTTCAGATAGCTCCTTTTGCGTATGAGGGAGCGGAACTGGTAGGAAGTGCTTTATTGCGTGAGGCACAATTGCTGAACTTGAAAGAGATTCCAAACAGTAATATGGTTGTAACAATGGATATCGGTGATCGTAATTGCATTCATCCGGCCCGTAAACGTAAAGTCGGCGAACGGTTGGCGTTGCTGGCCCTTTCCGGAAGTTATGGGTTGAAAGGTTTTGTTCCGGATACACCTGTCTATCAATCTATGGAGGTAGCCAATGGCAAGGCGTACTTGGCTTTTGATTGTGGCAGTGAAGGGCTTGCACCATTGGGAGCTACTATTTCCGGCGTGGAGGTGGCCGGGAGCGATCATGTGTTTTATCCTGCTACTGCACAGATTGAGAAATATACAGGACGTCTTGAAGTAAGTTGTGAGAAAGTTCCTGCTCCTGTGGCTGTCCGCTATTGTTTCCGGAATTATGAGCAAGGGACACTCTATAGCCGCTATGGTATTCCGGTGGCATCTTTTAGGACTGATACTTGGGAGGTGAAAGAATGAACGATTAGATTTTAATAATTGCATATAAGTTGCGTCAGGTAATTCACATTGTGGGAGAAGGCTTGTGAATTAGCTAAAAAATACGATGGAAATGAATCTTATAGTGGAATTTATAAGGCAATAAAGAAATTGGCAGGTCAATAGAAAGCTTCGCTATAAGTATGGAAGGTATCCAAACTCTCGTTTTGTTCAAAGAGTTCGGATACCTTTTAATTTAAGTTCGTTTATTTACTGCTTTTTTACTTGTTGCTCTTTGAATATATATTCTGCGCCATTGTGCTTTTACAATACAAATGTCGCATCTGCAAACTAAAATAACCCATATTTTGTTGTCTTTATACAGTATCGAGTTTTTAGCGATAAATATATAATGAATGATGAAGATGACAAAGAACTTATTGTTAGGGATTGCTGCCGTATGTGGCAGCACTTTTCAGGCTGTAGCTTGTACGGGAATTTCGCTGACATCTCGTGACGGCAGTTATGTGCAAGCCCGTACGATTGAATGGGCGCGCGGTGTATTGCAAAGCGAGTATGTGATTATTCCACGTGACCGGCAGCTCACGTCGTTCACTCCTACAGGTGTCAATGGACTAACGTTTACGGCAAAATATGGAGTGGTCGGTCTGGCTGTTGTACAAAAAGAGTTTATTGCCGAAGGAATCAATGAGGCAGGACTTTCGGCCGGACTATTTTTCTTTCCTCATTATGGGGGGTATGAGACGTATGACGCTGCACAGAACCAGCGGACACTGGCAGACCTTCAAGTGACGGAGTGGTTGTTGTCGCAGTTTTCTACTATTGACGAGGTGAAAGCAGCCCTCTCTTCTGTACGTGTCGTAGGATTGGAAACGACAGCGGTAGTACACTGGCGTATCGGTGAACCGTCGGGACGTCAGGTTGTATTGGAAATTGTAGGTGGCGTGCCGCATTTTTATGAGAATAAAGTAGGTGTACTGACGAATGCCCCCGGCTTTGAATGGCAACTCATTAATTTGAACAACTACGTCAATCTTCATCCGGGTGACGCTTCCGTGCAAAAATTGAGCGGTATTACGTTGCAGCCGACTGGTAGCAATTCCGGTTTTCTCGGTATTCCGGGTGATGCCACGCCTCCTTCGCGGTTTGTGCGTGCGGCCTTTTACCGGGGGACAGCTCCGCAACGTGCCACAGGCTTTGATACCGTGCAGCAATGTTTCCACTTGCTTAATAATTTTGATATTCCCATCGGTATAGAATATTCGCAGGCTGGTGATATTCCGGATATTCCCAGTGCTACACAATGGACCTCGGCTATTGATCTGACGAACCGGAAGGTTTATTATAAAACGGCCTATAACAATTCGATACGTTGCATCGATTTGAAGGCTATTGATTTCTCGAAAGTAAAATATCAATCACAACCGTTGGATAAGATACAGGAGCAGCCGGTTGAAATGGTTAAAATTCCCCGGTAGAATATGGAAGGGTGTGGAGGTGATCCTATGTGATAGTTACTTGCATTGAAATGTTTTCAAATAAATGTTGATGACGTTTTTACCCTCACACCCTCACCCTGTGCTCAATCCGTTTATTCATCGGGGTTATAGGTGTGAGGGTAAGGGTGAGAGTAGGTGAGGGTAACTTTTTACTCTCACCCTGATTCGTCCTGATTAGGGTTGACTAATCTTATTCCGTTTTTACACTAATTTCTTCATTATTACCATAATATCCACTTTCAGGCACATAAATCGGCTGCATCGCTCCACCCATATTTTTCAATTTACCCTCATCGCGCAGACGCCGGATATGTCGCATGGCTGTGCTTCTTGCCATTCCACAAAGAGATTGGAAGTCATATCTCCGCATAAATGGGTGAGTCCGGAAGTACTTTGTCAGTTGCAGGTCAATTTCCTCGTTCGTTAGTTGGGTGAAATCCAGTCCCCCTTTGAGGCTTTTCACTTTAAGCACGCCAAATTCGTTTCTCAATGTTTGGTCGGCACGAAACTGGATAGCTTTCAGTTTCACTTTAGTTGCTTTCCGTTTGGTGCCTATCGTCACAGGTTCCGTGGTGGTCAGGCAAGGATGGAAATAGCCGATGCCGTCCAGATGTACTTGGCGTCCCTCCGCCAATTCCTGTCCCATGATGTGCGAAAGAGCGTCGAGCACGGCAGAGACATCTGTTTCCGTCAGTGAGCAACGTTCCTGAATACGCCGGCGCAGTACGTCGGTCCCTGTGGAACCGTTGTATTTGATGCGCGGATGCAGGGTATTTTCATTTTCTCCCTGCTGTTTGTCTGAAGGCTTCGGGTCTTCATACCAATCGAATAATATTGCCATAGCTTTATATTTGTTTTAAATGAACTGTTCTTATTATGTATTCTCTTAAGTAGTAATACGTTAGCGCTTCATGTTTCTTCTGTTAAGCTCTAATGCTTTGCAAGGGCTCACCCATGTGAACAAAGCTGTTTACGTCTGTGGACGTTTTTGTTTACAAATGATAGCCTGTTTGTTCACATGGGTGAGCCCTTGACAACTACTAAGCAAAGATACATAAATAATGAGGCAAATGCAAATGAAATGCGCGTATTTATCAGATAGAATGCTTGCTTTCCGGAAGATAAAAGCGTACCTTTACAGGAATTAAATATGTAGATGTAATTGTAGAAAAAATAGACAAAAATAGGATGAAAATTACTTTAATCAGACAAGACAACGGGAGCGGAAAAGAGACTCTTAGCATTTGTGAGGCAGGCACATTATTCGACAAAATGAAAACGGAAACCAAAGCGGGGCATATCACGGCTTTGCGGGAAATTATACCGTTACTGGAAGGTACGTATGCCCGGTACGAACATATAGATAAGTTGCCATACATTTATTCTGCTGTGGAATATACCCGGACCAAAGAGGGTGAACGGAAGATGAAGCAGTATAACGGATTGGTACAGTTGGAAGTGAGCCGGCTGGCCGGTGGGTCGGAAGCGGAATTTGTGAAACGGCAAGCGGCACTTCTGCCACAGACTTTTGCTGCTTTTTGTGGTTCCAGCGGTCGTAGTGTGAAGATATGGGTTCGTTTTGCCTTGCCGGACGATGGAGGGTTGCCATCTGAAGAGGCGGAGGCGGAACTGTTTCATGTTCATGCTTATCGGCTGGCTGTGAAATGTTATCAGCCGATGTTGCCTTTCGATATCGATTTGAAGGAACCTGTGTTGACACAGAAATGTCGTATGACGTTGGATGAGGCTCCTTATTATAATCCGGATGCAGTGCCGTTTTGTTTGGAACAGCCGCTTACGATGCCGGGAGAAGAGACTTTCCGCCAGCGGAAGCAGGAGGAGAAAAATCCGTTATTGCGATTGCAACCGGGATATGAGTCGGCACAAACGTTCACGAAGATTTATGAAGCGGCATTGAACAGGGCACTTCAGGAAATGGAGAACTGGAAACGTGGGGACGACTTGCAGTCTTTGCTGGTCCGCCTTGCCGAGCATTGTTTCAAAGCGGGTATCCCCGAAGAGGAGGCGATACGGCAGACGATGATTCATTATTATCGCGAGGAGGAAGAACAGGTGATTCGTTCGATACTCCATAATCTTTACCAGGAATGTAAGGGATTCGGCAAGAAAAGCAGCATCAGCAAAGAGCAGGAGACGGCTTTTCTGTTGGAAGAGTTTATGAAACGCCGTTATGAATTCCGTTACAATACGGTGCTGGATGATTTGGAATATCGTCAACGTGACTCTGTTCATTTTTGCTTTAAGCCGGTGGATAAACGGGTGCGCAACAGCATTGCAATCAATGCATTGAAAGAGGGAATTAGTGCGTGGGACCGTGATGTGGATCGTTTTCTGAATTCGGAATGTGTTCCTTTGTACAATCCTGTCGAAGAATATCTTTATGAGGCAGGGCGTTGGGATGGAAAGGATCGTATTCGTGCATTGGCCGGTTTGGTTCCTTGTGATAATCCGCATTGGCAGGAATTGTTTTACCGTTGGTTCCTTAGTATGGTGGCGCATTGGAGGGGAGTTGACAATAATCGTTTGCACATAATACAACCATTAACTATCTTTGTAGCAAATTAAAATAGTAAGAAGTATGAGAGGTGCAATTTATAGCAGGGTATCTACAGAGATACAGGATTATGGCAAGCAAACAGATGAATTAAAAGAATTTGCTGCACGTAATAATATAGATGTAAGATATACCTTTGAAGAGAAGGTCTCTGGATTAAAGGATGATAGAATAGAATTTCAGAAACTGGAGAGACTTACAAAGGAAGATATAGATATAGTCCTAGTATGGGAGTTATCTAGGCTTTCCAGAAGGTCTATCTTCATACAGCAAGTAGTAAAGGACTTTGCAACCAAAGGTATTAGTGTATTTACTAAGAAAGAAGGTCTCTACACATTAAATGATGATGGCACAGAGAATAGAAATGCAATGTTTACCATTGGGGTAATCTCAATGATAGCAGAGCAGGAAATTGAGACTATCAAGGAAAGAACCCTTTCCAGTAAGAGAAGATATATTCTTAAAGAAGGTCGCAGCTATACCCCTAGTGCTCCTTATGGTTATGATTACAATTCAACTAGCAAACAACTAACTATAAATGAAGATGAAGCAGAGGTAATTAGGAAAATGTACCAATTATCTATAGAAGGAGTATCTACTAATAGGATTAGTAAGATTTTAACTAGTGAAGGCATTAAAACTAAGAAGGGTAACTCTAATTGGAGCTTGTCAACAATAAGGGATGTATTGCACAATCCTGTATATAAGGGATTACCAGAATACACAATGACTATTAGAAATAAAAAGATTACTGAAGTAGTTTCAGCACCAGCGATTGTAAGTCGTGAAGTATTTGAGCAATCTGAAAGAGAATTAGATGAGAGAAGAAACAGAAGTAAGTCAGAAATGATAAACCCAACACTCTTAAGAGGGTTAATATTCTGTACAGATTGTGGAAGAAGATATATTTGTAATTCTGGTAGGAGCTTATATGCTTGCCAAACTAGATATGATAATATCAGAGCTAATTCTATTGTAGATTGTCATAGCTCTGGAATTAAGGCTACCAACATTGAACCAATTATATGGAATCTTGTAGAGAGACTATTCAGGAGTACCATTGCATCCAGTAAAGCACAGGAAAGAATAGAGCCGTACCTAAAGCAACTATCTGACTTAGCAGAACAGAGAACTAAATTTGAAATGCAAAGAGATAACATTAATAGGGATGCTGCTAAGCTATTCGATACTCTTATTTCAATAAGGGAAATTAATCCTACTGTCTTCACTAATAAGATGAAGGACTTTGAAGCCATGAGTAAAGAAGCTAATGACTACCAGAAGGAAATAGAGCTAATTGTTGGCAAGGAACAAGTAATACAAAGGAGAATTAAAGCCATTGAAGAAATAAGAGATATTTCTATCACAGATGACTCTGAAAAGTATGAAATACTTCATAAGGTAATAGAGAACATTAAAATTCACCAAATAACAGTTAATCAGAAAGTTTTCACAGTACTATTTGCCAGTGGACTTGAATACAATGTCCTCTATAATGTAAACAAGTCTAAATTTAGAATAGAGTATGCTTTCATTGATGATGAAACAGTTACTTTTAATAAGAACGACAAAATGACAATTACCCAATTCCCTCATTCAATACAAAGTACGATTTCTGACTTTACTGTCACTTCCAACAATAATGGTGTATTTGGCGAAGAGGTGTTTGGTGATTACAGTTTTCAAGAGATGTGGAATATACTAGACAGATACAATAAGACAGAAGTACTTAGAGAATGGGCACCTGATTATACTAAGAGGGAGATTAACAAAAGAACCAATAAGTAATTTGGTACAAAACAGGTCTGTAGTTCAATAGTTTAGACACTACACATACAAATTGTAAATAGTAGTATCTTATAACATTTCCTGACCTTGAACCCAGTATCAAGATATAGCCATACCCCATAATCACACTTTAGCAATGTCTCTAGTAAATATTCTAAGGTTGTGGTCTTTTCATTTGGTCACTGCCAGAAAGTTCAGTACCTTTGTATTACTTCAAGCAAATGAAATACAGATACTTCCTACTCATCGAGATTGACTACAAATAACCTATCTAAAGTCAAATTTACCATAATGGAAGAATTTACCTATCAGCAAATTAGAGAGAAGGCACTAAAACAAGGAGTACCAGATACCAAACGACATATAAGTCTGTGGGCTACTATTAATAGTTACATGAGATGCAGAAGAATGAAACAAGGTAAGAGATACACCATATATATGTTATTACAGAGATTGGCTTACTAATCAAGAAGATTTTATAATATAGAACCACCTCTTGCAGGAAATTCAACTCTTTCAAACAGGTGGGGTGGCTCTTTCATTTAGGGGGTACGGGGCTTTCATACAGGTGGGCTACTTATAAATACCTATATTAAACACCTAAATGATAATTACACTACCTACCATTCACCTTGCTAACGCAAGTCTCATGGTGGCATTTCATTACAAACTGCAAATTACACTTAATCACAATCTAATATGATTATCCATCTACCAACAGGATTAGAATTTGGTACACAAAAGGATGCCAAGTCTTATTTTGGCAACCACCAATACAGAAGATTAGTAAGAGAGAACAAGATTTACTTTACTGACTATAACAAACCAGTTGCTAATGACAGGAGCAGAATTATCATACAGAAAAATAACTGAAACCATTGCAGGCAAGTTAGATTTACTGGAAGCATACCTATTCTATTGTTTGGCTCTAAATTCAGATTGCTATACAATGGAATCTAACATCAAGCAGGAGAATCTAACAAAATTTTATGGAATCAAGAAAGAAGACCAAGTAAGAGAATGGCTACATAAGTTTGAAGAACTAAATCTAATTACGATTGACAAAACACCTACCCAAGGTAAATATGGTACATTTGACAGATGCAAGTACACCTTAAATACAGAACATTACGTCCTTATCAGTAATACGTTATATGATGAACCCATATCACGACAGTTAAAAGGTTTCCTTGTCTTATTAATGTGTAAGTGTTTAAATGGTACTAATACCTGCAAATATATCCAGGCAGAATTAGCACAAGAATTGAATATCAGCCCAAGCACCATTTCCAGATATTTGAAACAGGCAGAAGATTTAGGTTATATAAAGAGAGACGAGAAAGGAATACACTTGAAGAATGATAAGATGTTTATAATAACGAATGAAACTACTATTGCCCAAGTGAAAAACTACTACCATAACATTCTAACTGATGAAGATATAAGAGATAGATACATCCATAGGTAACAAGTAGTTGAACACATATATACTACCCCCTATATAAACACCCCCTGCCATTTTAAATTAAGGGTTGTTTCCTGTAAGGTTATCTCTATGTGAGATAAGATGAATTATTAAAATCAAGCGAGAGATGCGCATATACCTATTGTAACCAATTACGCCTCCAGCCCAGTCTTAATAAAAGTGAATAGTTTAACGTGAAAGCTCACAGCCTCAAACTCGAAAAGTAGTACCTATTTAGATTCCTTAGACATACAAATGTTTAATGACTTTATAACGATACACACATTTCGGTTTAAAGCATTAGAATTTCATTTTAAAGTATTCCTATTATTAAAATTCACAAAGTATTCATTATTAAAATTGGGCTTATGGAAGCAGGAGATTATCTATTAGTGGTAGTTCTTATAGTGTTGTTGGTAGTAGGGTTAATTCTTAATCCAGCTATTCCTATTGCAATTCTATTCTTTCTCTACGTACACAGCAGAGTGAAACAGCAGAAATCTGAAAACAACAGATTAGCAGAGTATTACAAGGATATTCAGCTAAAGAAACAAGATGCTTATTACGATGCAGTGAACAAGAGAGTAGCAAGAAAAGAAGGAACTAACAAGAAATAGGAGGACAGAATTATGAGAACATTAGATTTACTACCTACAAGAAGAAGTGATTTACAAGAAATTGCTGAAACGGTTGATTTTATGGAAGTGGTGCAACCGAACAAAAAGGATAATCCACATTTCATAGAGGCAAACACCAATGAAGTGAATTTACAGCATTTAAAGAATGACTGTATTGTACCAGTCTTTAGTAAGGACAATGAACTTACTATTTCTCATGCTAATTTCATTGAAACAGTATGGGATGCAGCAAATTCATTCTTTAGTGGTGAACGTATTGACAAACCAGACATTAGAGTATCACACATTGTTAAAGGTCGTATTCCAGAAGCTATTTACAAACCAGTGAACCAGCTTTTAGAAAGTGACAAAACAATCTACTACGAGCGTATGATGTTCTGTTTTGAAGTACCTACCATTTACGAAACCATTGAGGGAAACAAACTTACCTTATCTATTGGTGGTGTTCGTGCCTATAATCACATGAATCTGTATTCCAAGAAGGGAGTAGAGAAATTCAAAGTCTTTATAGGGTTTAAGAACCAAGTATGTTGTAACTTATGTGTGTTTACTGATGGATTGAATAACTGTTTGGAAGTATCTAATACAAACGAATTATATCGTATGGTATTAGAGATGTTCAACAACTACAATCCAGCCAAGCACATACATTTGATGCAAACGCTTACTAATTCTTATCTTACTGAACACCAGTTTTGCCAACTGTTAGGAAGAATGAGACTTTACCAGTCATTGCCACAAGGTTATCAAAAGGATATTCCAAGAATGTTGCTTACAGATACACAAGTTAATAGTGTATCTAAAGCATACATACAGGATGAGAACTTTGGTAGTTTAGGGAGTGATATTAGTATGTGGTACTTCTACAACCTACTAACTGGTGCTAATAAGTCCAGTTACATAGACAGCTTCTTAGACAGGTCGTTAAATGCCACAGAAATGGCAGTTGGTATTAATTCAGCTTTACAGGGTGATGAGAAATACAGGTGGTTTTTGGATTAGTGATATTTGGGAATACTCTACATTTGGGTATTCCCTATTTGCCATTACTAAAACATTCACTAATATCCAAAGTGAATATTCTATTAGCATTCAATTAGCTAGATTACATCTACCATTTGGGTGCTACACAGGATATTCACTTTCATCTACCCATCATTAAAACTGAACATTATGAGTTTAAAGTATAGCCAAACTACAAGCGATTATCTGCAATGGAATGAAGCAATGCAATTAGTTCGTTCACTCTACAAAGATGCCAACTACAAAATGAGTTTACTAATTAGTGTGGGGTGCTTTTGGGGATTGCGAATTAGTGACATTCTTTCATTACGTTGGAAAGACATTTCAAATGTAGACGAATTTACCATTATTGAGCACAAGACAGGGAAGCAACGTACCATTAGAATTAACTTGCAATTAAAGAGGCACATTACAGACTGTTATAAGCAAATTAATCCCATTGGAATTAATGCACCTGTTTTAGTCAGTCAGAAAGGAACAGTTTACACTATCCAAAGGATTAACATTATCCTCAAAGAGATTAAAGCTAAGTACAAGTTATCAATTAAGAATTTCAGTTGTCATAGTCTTAGAAAGACATTTGGCAGACAGGTTTACAACCAAAATTCAGATAACGCTGAACTTGCTTTAGTCAAGCTGATGGAGTTGTTTAATCATTCCAATGTAGCTATTACAAAACGTTACTTAGGACTAAGGCAGGAAGAACTACTAAATACTTATGACAGCCTAACCTTTTAATAAACAAAGTTCTTGCTAATTCAGACGCTTTGAGTATCTTTGTATTGTATTCTTGCATACCTAAGTCGTTAGGTCACTGGAAGAGGACTTATTTAGTTAACGAAAGAGCGTTATTGATATTATCCTACGTTGAAACTGGACATTTCAAAGCACAAGGATGATAAGCAAGAACGCTCACGTCAATGTTATATACCTGCCTCATAAGGGTAGTCTATATATCGTTTGGCGTGGGCTATTGTTTATTACTTGTGCTGGGCAGTCCAGAACTCTTAGAAATAAGAGTGCCTCAACGTAGTAATATTCAGTAGTTCCCACGCTTTTCATTTGTAATAGCTTTCCAGAGGGAACAGGTAAGCAAACAATCTTATTAAAATTATGAGATACATTCTAATTAGCTTACTTGCGTTACTCATAACCAGTTGCAGTAACAGTAAAATTAAGAGAAGTGAAGTTGAGTATGACAATGACACGAAAACAATCTTATACAAAGGTAAACCATTTACAGGAACAGTTGTAGGGGAAGGTGAAGAAGCCAATAGAAGTGCAATTGTTAAAGAGGGGAAACTTCAATCTGAAACTTGGGTTTACCAAAATGGATATAAAGAGATTGAAAACTATGATGGTACAGAAGAATACTATGATTATGATGGAAAGCGCATTACCAAAGAAGAATTTGTAAGAAATAAGTAGTCATGGAATTACTATTGATAATGGTAATACCTGCATTAGTAATTTACAGTGTAGGTAAATTGGTTGACTACATTAATCCTAAATTTAAAGGTGATGATTGCTATACTAAACATCTATTACCCAGAAAACTACTAATATTCCTATTTCTTGCGTTAATTTCATTGATTGCGTACATATTAAGCAAATAAACTTATGAAGAATTACTATCAAATACTTGGTTTGAAAGAAGGCGTAACCTTAGAAGAAGTTCAATGTGCATACAAAGAATATACAGAGAAGTTCAACCCTCAAAGATATGGAAATGACAAATTCTTTATCACTAAATATGAGGAAATAGAAGAAGCATATACACGCATTATAAATGAAGATTTCAGTAATGAGGATGAAATAGAAGAAGATGAAGAGATTGAAACTGATGCTTTTGTTAAATTAGTGGAGCAGGAATTAATCCAAAAAGGTTATTTTCACCTTGAACAATTACATCAAAAGATAGATGATTATGGTTCTAAAATCTTGAACCTATTCCTTGTATTGTATGGAACAGGTTTAGTTTGCTATTTGGCTTATCTAATTTATGACTATCCACGTTCCTTTAATTATTTCCTTGATAATATTATGACAGAGGTAGATTATTTTATTTCAGAGACAAAAACTCCTTTGGGTTTTGGTATTCTAATCTGGTTTGTATTGGGTATTGGAATGGTCATTGCTCTATGGCTAAATTCAATGAAAGGTAAAGCTATCTTAGAGGAAGTATATAAGGATTATAATATTCAAATTTCACAAAATACGAATTGTGAGAATACTAATAATAAAAAGAAACAAGGCACTTCCAAACATGGCTGCTTTCTTGATACCATTATCATAATTCTTGATTTAGTCATTGCATTGGCTGTAATAGTAGCATTAGAATGGTTCTTATTTACCTACTGCTCGTTTAACACCTACATAATGATTACTCTTGCATTAATCATATTTGGTATTATCGTTATAATTAATGCAAGAGTCATAAAGCATTACTTTCCTAACATTGGTAAAGTACGAAATCCCAATTATAATGAATAATATCACACATCTAAAAGCCAATATGAACATGAAGCAATTAACTTATGTATTGATTGTATTTTGGGGGCTGTGTTCTTGCCATCCCATACAACGAAACATAGAACAAGTATCTGAAATAGATAGCACTTTACAAGTAAAGGTTACCACTATCTTAGAGAACAAGCTATCTGAAATCAATGCCCTATCTGGACAGGTCATTATTATGGAAGTTCAAACAGGACGTATTAAGGCATTGGTTGGACTTACAAGGAAAGATAGTACCAACTACCAGTCTTGTAATAATTTCACCATACAAAGACCTACAGGATTAATGAATCCTATTTCTGTATTGGCTGCTTTGGAAACTGGTAAGGTGAAATTGGATGATATTGTTGATACTGGAAATGGTATCTATCTTGTAAATGGTAATGAACTGAAAGACCATAATTGGCATAGAGGTGGATATGGTGAAATTACAGTGAAACAGGGATTAGCTTGTAATTCCAATATTGCCATAGCAAAGGCTACATTGAAAGCATTTAAGGATAATCCAATGAGTTATGTAACACGCTTACATCAAATGGGAATGGGAGATTTGGACAAACTAGAAGACTTTGAAGAACTGCATCCAATTCGCCTAATGAGTAAAGATTCCATTTGGCATGACACTGACTTGATATATACTTGTATTGGATATAACTTGTCTATTGCACCAATTCAAGCTCTCACCTTCTATAATGCCATTGCTAATAATGGCAGGATGCTAGAGCCTCAACTATATAAGGACAGTGCAATGGTAATTAATTCCCAAATAGCAAGCAAAGTAAGCATTGACAGTTTGAAGCAAGCATTACAGTTCAATATTACTGATGGATTAGGAAAGCCTGCATACTCTGACAAAGTAGTAGTAGCAGGAATGCAAGGAACTACTTTAGTAACTACTAATGAAGATACTACTAAGAATGAGTATGCAGCAGAGTTTTGTGGCTACTTCCCTGCTGATAATCCAAAGTACACTATCATTGTTTCCATTAATAAGACAGGCTTACCTGTAAGTGGTGGATTAATGGCAGGTGATGTATTTAGACAATTAACAGAACATATTATTAATCTCAAATTAAATTAATTAGAAATGAGAACATTTAGAATCTTAGCAGCCTTCGTATTGGCTGTTGTATGTATGAGCTTATCATCATGTAGCAAGGATGATGATAACAATGAGAAACCCGCCATTGAACAAGCTAATCTAATAGGCAAATGGCAATCAACATGGCAGAAAACCCATGAAGTTAAAGATGGTAAGGAAGTCGTAACTTCTGATGAAGCCTATACTAATGGTTCATGGGAGTTTAAGGCAGATGGCACTTGTATTGAGGATGGTAACAATGAAACAAGCAAGTGGGCTTTGAAAGACAACAAGCTAACTATTACATACAATGATGGCTATTCTGATGTTGTTACTGTAAACGAACTTACAGCTAACAAGCTAATCCTTGCATTTGAGGATTGGGATAATACGGATGATGGTGGTGAAGAATTAGACGATGTTACAACGACTACCTATAATAAAATAAATGTATGATTCTATGTATGATTTTCGCTGGTGTAATATTAGGGCTTTGGATTATAAAGGACATATACCAATGGTTAACAGGAGGTAAGGATTAGTATTTGGAGATATGGCAGCACTAGCAAACACGCTACTTTTAGGCAATAGCGCAGCAATGCGTGCAAGTCTCATTAGCCCTACAATAATTAACTTCAAAAACTATCAAGAAGATGCAAGAAACTGAAATGATAGAACTTATATCATTTAGCGACTAACCAGATTGAAGGCAGCAGATACATCATTTGTTGCCTTCTCTACAAAATAGCAACTTACACGAAGAATATTCTTACATATTGTACAGACAGGAAAACAATCACATCTTATGGATATTATCTGTTTGGCTATTTACTCATAAACCATATTCCAACTTCTATAATTACACATTGAGAACACAGTACCCATATAAGGTTATTTAGGGTTGTCATTCAAAACTTCAATTCACATGATACCAACTAACAGCAAGAATTAGAACTTTGTTCCTTGCGTACAATAGAGGTCAATTCAGATATTTCTAAATCCAGATTGCCAATACAAATTTCAAACTCAATTACCATGAGTAACTATTTTACAACGAAACAAATTAAAGCAATTAAGACCTTGCTTTACAGCCAAGATTTAGACTGTGAGAATATCGAACAACTGAAAGATGAATTTAGAAACACAGATACAAGTGGTATGACCTTAGAGGAAGCACAACGGATATATGATAGTATGTCACCACAACAGAAGGATTATGTAGGCTTTGCCTTATCAAACAAGATACAAGAAACCATGCCTCAAGTGTTCTACGATATGAATAGTAATTTAGAAGAGCCTACACAACAATTGTGGTTTAAGATTATCAAGTGGATGTTCATTATAGGGCTTGCTGTATTTGGCATAGTATCAGTCTATATAGCATTTACAGGAGTATGGGGATTTGTGTGTGGACTACTTGCTTTGGCATAGACTTGAGTGGGAAACTGTAATATGCTCTTATGTGGTATGTTGTAAATAATCACATTGAACATCTATTTCAATTACACATAGTTGTAATTGCTAATTAGAAATAAAGCCAATAGTCCTTTGAGATTACAGGCTTTAGCATTATCTTCGCAACGCATTTTCAAAGAGTAGTAAGTTTGCTAGTTTATAATCTGAATTTCCAGTGACGTGTACTGGTATTACTTATTATTAAATTTTAATTATTACAATTATGATGACTTCTGAAAATGCAAACAATGTGAATGGTGCTGAAATTAGCAAACGTGCTGAATTGTCTAGAACTTATGGAATGTGGTATAAAGATGGAGCAACAGCTTCTGACCTTGTTTCATGGTGCGATGCAAGAATAGCTGTTTACAATGAATGGATTAAGAACTGCAAGGAACTGAAACACTCTAGTCAAGCACAGTTGTTAGGTGGAATGTCTAAAGAAGCTCTAGAAGCTGCTTTGGCTGCATTAAACGAATAACACATTTGCATTAGTTGGAGGGAGCATCTTAGGGTGTTCCCTTTTTTATTTTAAATCTAGACGTATATGGAATTTAGAAAATATGGTTCAAGATTCATTCCTGTATTAAATGATATAGAAGAATCTGCTAATTTAGTTACTTCTGAATGTATCATAAGGAGGTCATTTACTATAACTACTGTGGCTGCTGCCTTAGAAGTATATGAAGGATTTAAAATGTTATGCCAAGCCAAGAACTATCTTTGTGCCATACAGTTAATTAGAGTTCAGATAGATAGCTGCTTAGTGGTTTATGCCAGTCTCATAATGAAGAACCAGAAGACCTTCTTTGAAAATTATGAAAGGGGTACTGATATTAACAAGTTGAAGGTGGAGGGTAAGCCTCTTACTACAAACTTCCTATTAACAGGATTAGAAGAAAAATATAATGGCTTGACTAGTATCTATAGAGAGGGGTGCAAGTGGGTGCATCCAACTAGTAAGCGTTCTAATATTTACTGCATTAATTCACCAACACCAAATGAACCCATTTCCTTGTTAGGTTATAAAGGTAAAGAGTATATGAACAGTGCTAGACTAGCAGACGAATTAATGGAAGACCTATGTACTGATATGTACTATGTAAATGATGTACTACTGGAATTACTAAATGAAGTAGTTAAGCGACAACAGGAGACCGTAGTATGATTGAAAATAGCATATCGTATTATCAGTTATGAGATATAGTAATTGGCTTAGTAGTTTCTATAGTACAATGTGTCTTATTATCAGCTAGTTAATGATAGTGTTATGTGCGAGCGAAATTTGGACCGGCAGCATGGTAATAGTACTTCGCCTTTGCTGGTCGGTTCGCAAGGGTATCGCAAGTCTACATTTTGTCGCATTATCCTGCCGCCGGAACTTCGTTTCGGCTATACGGACAGTATTGATTTTAAGAGTAAGCAGGAGGCGGAACGTTATCTGGGACGCTTTTTCCTGATTAATATTGATGAATTCGATCAGATTAATGTCAGTCAGCAGGGATTCCTGAAGCATTTGTTGCAGAAGCCTGTTGCGAATTTGCGTAAGCCTTACGGTAATACGATTCGGGAAATGAGGCGTTATGCTTCTTTTATCGGAACCAGCAATCAGAAAGATTTGCTTACCGATCCCAGTGGTAGCCGCCGTTTCATTTGTATCGAGGTGACGGCTCCTATTCAAACGAACGTTACCATCAATTACAAACAGCTGTATGATCAAGCAATGGAGGCGATTTATAAAGGGGAACGTTATTGGCTGAATGATGAAGATGAAAATATATTGAAACAGACCAACCGTGAGTTCGAACAGGCTAGTCCGTTGGAACAGTTGTTTCATTGTTATCTTAATCCGGTAGAGGAGGAAATGGAAGGCGAATGGCTGACTGCTATGCAGATTTTGAGCTATTTACAGACGAAAACACGGGATAAGTTGGCTATTAGTAAGGTGGGACAGTTTGGACGCGCACTTCAGAAACTGAATATTCCTTGTCGTAAATCTCGTAAGGGGACGCTTTATCATTTGGTAAAGGTGGAGTAGTTTACCCTCACACTTGTAACTCCGATGAATAAAGGATTTTATAAGAATCGCAATTTTCGGGTCGTTTATCAGATATATGTGTGGTAATTTTGTGGCACTGGAAACTAAAATGGATTTGAAAGTCAAAATATTATTGATTGCTTTTTCAGTTGTAAGTACAATAAATGTATTTTTGCAGGTGTGGAAAACAAAAGCAGTGCTATCAATCCCCGAAAATAAGTTAAGATGGAAGATAAAAGGAAAGAAATAGTTGGCAATGTCATTCGGATACAGCGTTATCATTCTCCTTGTGGCGATTTGATACTTGGCTCGTTTGAGGATCGGCTTTGTCTTTGTGACTGGGCAGTTGAAAGTCATAGGGATATTGTAGACAGGAGGTTACGGAAAGTGCTGAAAGCCTGTTATGAAGAAAGTACATCCGAGGTTATACAGGAAGCGATTAAGCAGTTGGACGAATATTTCAATGGTGAACGGACTGCGTTTGAAGTGCCTTTGCTTTTTGTAGGTACGGATTTTCAGAAAAGTGTATGGTATAAGTTGCTGGATATTCCGTACGGCTCGACTGTATCGTATGGAGAATTGGCAAAACAGCTGGATATGCCGAAGGCTGTCCGTGCGGTTGCCGCTGCTAACGGCGCGAACGCTATTTCTATTTTTGCTCCGTGTCATCGTGTTATCGGCAGTAACCACACGCTTGTGGGGTATGGCGGTGGTCTTCCTGCTAAAAAACGGTTACTGGATTTGGAAATAAACGGCAAACCTCTGTTATGAATGAGCAAGAAACGCTTGATTATGCACGTATTGCACAGGCAATCGGGTATATAAGGGAGAATTTCAAAAGGCAGCCAGGATTGGATGAGATTGCCCGGGAGGTGGCGTTGAGTACGGCACATTTCCAACGTATGTTTACGGAGTGGGCAGGGGTTAGTCCTAAGAAGTTCTTGCAATATACCAGTATTGAATATGCCAAGAAAATTTTGGATGAGACTCATGCGTCTTTGTTTGATACGGCACAGGAAACGGGACTTTCCGGTACGGGCAGATTGTATGATTTGTTTGTAAATATAGAAGGCATGACACCGGGCGAGTATAAAAACGGTGGTGAAAATCTTTCTATCAATTACAGTTTTGCCAAAAGTCCTTTTGGTGAACTATTTATTGCATCTACCAATAAAGGTATTTGTTGTCTGGAGTTTGCAGACGATCACGATGCGGCATTTCATTCCTTGTTGAAGAAGTTTCCTAATGCAACGTTTACTCCGGCTGTGGATGAGATGCAGCAAAATGCTTTATCCATCTTCACGCAGGATTGGAGGAAGCTCAAAGATATAAAGCTGCATTTGAAAGGTACTGACTTTCAACTAAAGGTCTGGGAAACTTTACTGAAAATCCCTGTCGCCGGATTGACTACTTATGGAGATATAGCCGCAGGTATTAATAACCCGAAGGCTTGTCGGGCTGTAGGAACGGCTGTCGGTGAGAATCCCGTAGCTTTCCTTATTCCATGTCATCGTGTCATTCGTTCTTCCGGTGAGTTGGGTAATTACCACTGGGGAGAGATTCGAAAGACTGCAATTATTGGTTGGGAGGCTGCGAAAAATGAATATTTGAATAAATAATAAGTACTGGCGGTAAGAAAAGCCGGAAACGGGATTTCGGGTTCTTCTTTCATTTATAAATCCCGGCTCAAGGATGAAACCGCAAGGCCGGGATTTATTTGTAGTCGAATGACTATCATTCCTCTTCTTCATTTATTCCTTCATAGCACCTGATATCCGCTTCAATCATGAAATTATAAATCAGTCGGGTTTTAAACATCATTCTTTCCTGCGACAATTCTAAATCAGCAAGCGTTGCTTCGATTCTATTGCAGAATTCATTTATTCTTTCTTCTTCCAGCATCGGATACATTTCGTAAACTCGCCGGACGAAAGGTACCATCGAAGCCTGCACCTGATAAAGTAGTATTTGGGGTTCATATTGGAAATCCACTTCGTCCATCTGTTTATGCAAGTGCTCGTTTTCGTAGGTTATTTGTTGGAATTCTTCGAAACAAGGTAAAAGCTGCTCTGAGTGATGAAGCAGTAATTTTATGGTTGCAATGGCTGCAAAACCTTTTTCCAGTTCATTTCCATATTGAAAATGGTTATACAGGGAGCAAAATGATGCTTCCAGACAGAGCCGTTCAAATTCGGTGTCTTTTACCCACGGAAGATAAGTGAGCATAGGCAGGCATTCACCTAGCGTAAGCTGATCTTTACAGTCAAGTATTTTGATAAGATTACCCGGTCGGGTAAGGAATTGATACATAGTGTGCATGGCCAGGTATTTTTCCGCAAGCCGGTCCTCGTCCAATTCACGGGATGCTTCCAATTCGGACAACAGAAAATCGATATTCTCCTCCTTGTTATCTGGTTGTTGCTCTTCGGCACGAGCTATGTCTTCGTCAACCATATTTAAAATTTCCTGAATATTCATATTACATTATTATTTTTATACCTGTTTATTATTCTTTCTTAGTTTTGGGCTTGTCTTATTGCGACAATGCGGGCATTATAGGGCTCTTGCATACTATCGGGCAATTCCTCCAACAATCCGTGAAGTTGGTCGATCAATTTTTCTGCCTGTTCGATGTTGCCTGTTTGAAACATATAATCAATCAATTCAATGCCGATGGATATCCTGTATAAAAGGTCGTTGCTCTCATCTTTCAGTAGTTTCATAGCAGAATGTACCAACTGTGTGGCATCCATTTCGCTACCGGACAAATAGAGTGCGAGAGCTTTGTGGATAGTCATAGGGGAGATTCCTGTATCGGTTTTGTCAGCTTCGTAACGATTGAAGGCGTCCAGAGCTTCCTTGATATGCCCTGTGTCAAGAAGTATCTTACCGAGAACTTTGTCAAATTCGGGCAATGTAGAAATTGACGGATCTTGCTCTATGGCATTTCCCAGCATCTGAAGAGCCTCTTGCGGGTGGCTTAATGCATTGTAACACTTGGCCAGTGGTACGATGAGATTGGGTTCGTAAGTCAGGTTGGTTTCATAGAGCGGTAGGGCTTTATGATATTGCGTGGTGTCGCAGTAGGCATTTGCTATCGTTATCTCTATTTGGCTCTTTATTTCGTCGGAAGGAGGTTGTGATTCAGCCTTCTGTAACAAGTTGAGCCCTGCTGTGATTACCCTGTGCGGATTATCCAAAACGGCGTCCATTGTTATTCTTCGTAAACTAATCTGATAATATCCGTCTACGGTTATTCCACTGTTTGCGGCTATTTCTTCAAGAAAAGAGATGTACAGTTGATGTGTTGTATTATACATGCCTAAGCTGATTGTATAATCCATCAGAACAATTACTGCACTTTCGAGATCGATCCGGTAGTTTTGGTCATCAAACGATTCGTCTTCTTGTTTTAGATGTTCAATCGACGTACCGATTCCATTGCTTGCACTTTGGTGTGATTGCTTGTATTCTTCGTTATCGCTGGAGAGGACATAAACAAATTCGAAGCATCGGAGGATGACTTGCCAATATACAGCATCTTGTTTGGTTATGGCCTGCGCTATGTTGTTCAGGCATGCTATCGTTTTCTTGTTGTAGAAGCCATACAAACTTAGCAAGCATCGTATTTCATGCCAGTAGCTCATTTCTGCCTGCTCGAAATTACCTCGATTCCAATTGAATTCGGCCATGTCTTTGAATACCCGTTCGGCCACAGCATCATTATCATTTTGGATAGCGATGTCGGCTGCCATACGATAGTATTCTTCTGCTTGGTCTTCTTCCTTTTTCATTTCCATTGAATAAGCCAGATAGCGATAAATCAGGCTTCGGGCTACTGACATTTTTTCAACCCCCTTTTGGTTGCAATGATGAAGGGCACGATTGAACATGTCGACAGCTCTTTCAAAATAACCCGTCTGAAAGGCGTCTCTCCCTTGTCGGAAGGTTTCGGTCAATGCCGGATCATCTATACCGATGTAGGTTGCAAATTCTTCGATTTCGGCATTTGCATTGGCTGTTTGCTTTTCATTGGGTTGGTCATTGGCCGAATCTTCTGTATTTTCATTTGCCTGTTTCAGTTGTTCAACTGTGTCCTTGTACTGCCTTGCCATCTGATCGTCGGGACCGAACAGGGCGGAGCGTATCTCCCAGGCTTTTTCAATGTGTTCGATTGCCTTATCTATGTGTCCTAGTCTGAAACATATTGCACCGTAATTATTGTTCGCATAGGCAGCTGCTTCATCCTGACTTTTATCGCATTCTTCCAACAAAGCAAGTGATTTTTCGAGTGCAACTGCGGCGTCTTTGAAACGATTGAAAGTGTTGTATGCTGCGGCCAGATAGGAGTATGAGGCAGCCTCTTTTTCCAGGTTATCCATATTATGCCAGGTTTCGGCTCCTTTCAGATAATAATGTTCCGAAAGCTTTTCATCATTTAGGACGAGATAGACTTTACCCAGATTGTCATACATGGTAGCAGCCAGTTTGGAGTCTGTTTGTTTTAATGTTTCGAGTAGACTGATGCACTCCAATGCTGTGTTGAGAGACAGGTCAGGTTGGTTGGCCCGAAGATAGATGGAGGCCTGGCTGTTCAGTAGCTCGGCCAGCGTCATGTCACGGTCTCCAATCTTTTGGTAAATATCTATCGCATGTCTCATATATTCGGTCGCTTTGGGATAGTTTCCACTATACATCTCAATTTCTGCAAGCGAGTGATATTCTTCTTGGGTATGCGTATTTTCATCTCCTAATATGTGCTGATATATCGTAAGGGCTTTTTTGGCATACTCTCTGGCTTGGTCAAAATCTTGTTCCATGCGGCATTCAAGTGCATAATTATGATATGCGATGGCTACATCAATATCATTCTCACCTTTGAGACTGACATATATGTCCTGACTTTTCAGACGATATTCCTTAGCAAGTTCTTCTTCACCAAGCAACCTGTATATACCGGCGAGATTATCGTATGCTACGGCAATATCATCATGCATGTCCGGCAGGATGGATTTGCGCATCTTAAGGACTTTTTCGAGGATCAGCTTCGCTTTTTCCAATGCGTTCTTATCAACCGGATCTTGTGATTCGCCGATACTGTGGTATACATCAGCGATGTTACACAGGTAAGATGTTATTTTCAGGTCATCTTCTCCGTAAGCATGGACTGCAAGTGATAATCCTTCCCTATATTCCTTTAACGCTTGGATGTACTCTTTTTTGCGAATACAGATCATACCGGCCAGATTGTGGAACGAGCAGCGTTCTTCACTGGTATCGCCGTCGGCCATCTGATCGCACATACGGATTAGGAATTCTACCAGTTCGTAGGCTGCATCCAAATCATTCAGATAAGAAATACAGATGTTGGTCAGCCGGATAACGTCATTGCGGAACATCTGCCAATAAGCCCATTGTAGCATAACTGCCATTTCTGCTTTTTCAGCCATACTTCCCATAATCTGTTCAATATAGGCTTGTGAAATTTTATATTTTGAAGCATCGGCTTGTTTTAGTGTACGCCAGTAAAGTATGAATTCATGAATGTTGTTGGTGGTAAACTGCCGGCTCATATAACCGAGCGTTGAAATACATTCGTGAAGCTCGTCCCATTTTTCGGCATGATAAAGTTGATAGGGGAGTTCCTCCATCTTGCGGAAGTTATTGTTTTCTTCGCGGTTGAAATAGTCTATTATGTTCTGTCTTAATTGTACTTTTCTTTCGCTGTTAAGGTATTTCTGTTCAATAGCCTGTCGTATCATGTCGTGTGCAAAAACCACTCGTCCGTCCCTAATCATTAGGTGGGCCGTGTTTGCACAATAGAATTGAGACCAGTAGAGCGACGGGATGTTGCTAATTGCAATCAGTTCTGTTTCAGATAATCCATCTTTGGATAATGCTATCAGTGATAGCAAGTCTGATGTTAGTGAGGGGTAAAGTGGGGTGTTGTATATTTGCTCTTTGCGCTGTAATAGTCTGTCAAAAAATGAGTTGATGTCTGGCAGGTTAGTCATTTGGTTGATGAAGCTGGTCAGGCTGTCGAAATTTCCGAAACATCTGATTTCCTCAAGTAATGACATCAGTACCATGGTGTTGTCTGTAATGTCACTGCCTTTGAGTATCATGGTCAGTTGTTGTTCGGACAGCCGCTTACGATAACGATCGAAAAAGTCTACAATCAGTTTCTTGCGTTGGTCGAGCAGTAAGGGGTAGACTGTTATTACAGGGTATTTCCGTTTTTTGAATACCTGCATGGTTTTATCTTCCTCGATAGTTGAAAAGATTATTTTTACATTGTCCGGGAAGTCAGGCAACCAGTTTAATAGTTTTGTTCTATGATTCCGGTCCGAAAGTTGATTGGCGCCGTCCAAAACGATCAGTAAAGGTTTTTGTCCGGCAATTAGTTGGGCCCTTAAGGCTAGTTTCTGGTAATCTATATTATCTGTATCGGTAGCATTGTGTTCGATTTGTCGGTCGTTTTCCTCCATCTGCTCAAGTCCGTATAGTGAGTCTATCTGGGTGGTTATATGCTTCGCAATATCCGTTGTGTCCAAACTCTGCGATGAGTTGGCGCTAAAGTGTGCTACCACATTCCACCGACCATCTTCCATGATATTTTTAAGCCAATAAGCCAAAAGGGCACTCTTACCCATACCGCTTTCTCCGGTAATCACCAGATGCTGGTTGGTTGTATCGTTTAGAAACTTGTCCAGATAGGAGATATAAGCTTTATTGGGTATATAATTATCCGATTTGTCATCCAGAAAAGCTTGTAGTTTCTGTCTTTCGTGTACGGTAGGATCCTCGACTTTATTTTTGGGGAAAAGGTGGTCGAGTAATGTTTTGAATTCCGATTCCACTTGTTCACCCAATTGTTCGGGGGAACAGTAATCATAGGTGTTATATCTTTTGTTATTTCTTACTGTTTCTTTTAACTGCGCCTGTCTTGGATCGGTTTCTATTGTCTTTTCATCCGTTTTTCGTATATAGAACGAAGCATAGACCGGTTCGAGCGACCGGAGTACGCCATATTGAATTTCAATTTCCGTAATACTCATTCCACGATCGAGGTCAGCAGCAAGCCATTCATATCTGTCAGGCATGGCCTGGTGTTCAATGAGTGTTTCTTTCGATGGACACCAACCGTATCTTTCTCCTAATAATCCGATGAAAAACGGGTGTGAATTCCGTATCTCGTCCAAACATATTTCCACCACTTTGCTTGACTTTGCTTCTTCTTCGGTGATTCCCCATCGCAGATCGACTTCAGTCAGTGTGACATTGCGTTCGTAGGCAATCTGTCGCAGTCTTGGAAAAACTTTGGTAACCAGCATATCTCTTTCGCTCTGCATGTCTTGAAAGGTGGATGAAATAAATATCCTGATGTTCCTTGATTTTTGAAATTTGTTTTTCATGGTGGTATATGTATTAATCTGATTTCTACAAATTGTCGGATGGAATCTGGAACTTATAAAAAAGCTCATTTATTGTATAGGCTGATACATCATACTTTTTTGTATTATCATCTAATTCCGAGATTTTAAATCTTGTTGCCCTTTAATACAAACATAGGGAAAAACTTTGATTTATTATAGCAATCTTGTAAAAAAGTTAGATTTTGCACTTCGATTTTTAAAAACACGTCAAAGAACACAGATAAATAGAGCTTGGGAGTTATCGCCTGCCTATGACCTTTTGCCAAGTAGCGGATATTCATTCTCAATGCGAATCTGTAGTCGAAATGTACAGGTGCCCGGATTGACTCCATAGCACCTGTACATATTGAAATATCTATTTAGTATCCCGGATTCTGATATTCACTGCCATTAGTGATTGTTGCGGTAAATGTGGTTGAAATGGGACGTAACGCATAATTCGGATGGAAGAACCGGGCCAGATCCGGATGGGTATTCTCCAGATACTCCGAGTTCTTAAACATTCCTGTCCGTTTTAAGTCGTAGAAGCGGCAATATTCTCCGCAAAGTTCACGGCCTCTTTCGTCTAAGATATCTCGGACCGTAATACTTCCGGTAAGCGGATTTGCTCCGGCACGTTCACGAACCTTGTTGATATAACCGGCTGCATTTGCACCACCATTCAGGTAAATATCAGCTTCTGCCGCAATCAAATAAACTTCTGCCATACGCATGATAAATGTCGCATTCAGATTACCATTTCTCTGTTTGGAAGCATTGGCTACATAATAATTACTGCTGTTATGCTTATTCAGTGACGGATAATAGTAGCGGAACTGGTTCTCGTTTGTGCCGTCATCCTTGTAATTGCCTGTGACGTTTGTATAAGCATAATTCATGTTCACATTATTATTGTCATTACTGTATACATGGTGATAATCAATCAGCAAGTAATCAGAAATATGTTCTTTTTGCTTTTCTGTAGCATAATCCATGTCTTGCGGCATGATGAATTTAATGGCTAAGTCACCTTTATTCAGAGCTTTACCAATGACGGTTTCTTCTTTGTCATACATGTGTACGGCACTCTCATCCCACGTGTAATTCTTGTTCGCGTTCCACTCTGTAGTGAACGATTCATGAAATCTGGGGTCCAATGTTCCGTCTTTCTGTGCATACAAACTCAATAAATGCTGCGTGGGCATAAAGATACCGGTAATTGAGCCTTCCCAGGTAAGGCGTGTTTCCTGATTGTCTTCACGTGCACCGAATTTATTGATATTACATAAGAAATACTCATCGTTGCGATTTAGCTTGTAATTTCCGTTGCTTGATCCGTGACCGTCTGCTCCTGCATACCAGCGATGTTTCCAGAGAGCTTCTTTGTTTTCCCAGTTATTGCTTTCTTTAAACACTTCGCTATACGATGGATACATATACGTATTGTATTTTCCACCGCCAGTTTCGCAATCGGTAATCAATTTCTTGGCTGCATCCAGAGCTTCCTGCAAATATTCGGTGCTTCCATATTCGTACGTCTGCAAGCAGGCTTTAGCCAGAAAACCGAGAGCGGCTTTCTTCGTCGGGGTGGTAGTCGTTGCATGCGTGCCTGTTGGTAACCATTCGGATGCAAATCTTAAATCGGGCAGAATAACCTCCTGATAGATAGTCATCGGATCGGTGCGGGTGGGGGAGTAGGTCAGTGTTTCCGTCACTACGGGTTCTGTGAGCATCGTCACTGCTCCGAATTGTTCCACTGCATTGAAATAATACACAGCTCTAAGAAAACGGGCTTCCGCAATCTTGGCATTCCGTTCCTCTTCCGTGGTGTAAGGAGGTTTGTCTCCTAATGCGATAGCTTCGTTACAGGCTCCCACACCGTCGTACGTCCCGTTCCACCAATTATTGGTGTAAGTCGTATTGGGCGATGTTCCTGCGAAAAACCAGAACCACTGTGTGTAACTGGTTGATTCGTTGGCTTTATATGTCCAAAGATCGGTGTCACCTTCAGTCAGTGACATCCAGTCGGCAGCACCGTAATAAAACCTTTCCATGGCAAAATAACACTGGTTAATCAAGGTTTCATATCCATCGATGGAAGTAGCCAAAGCCTCTTTGGTAAATGCACCCGGGTTGTACTCGTCCAAAGTGCAGGAGTGTAGAGACAGGGCCGAGAGCAGCACGCTGCAAAATATGAATTTTATATATATACTTTTCATGATTATAATCTTTAGTTAGAATGTCAAATTAACGCCAAAAACAAATTGCCGGTAGGTAGGGAATGCATCCGAACCGTTGGTTTCGGGATCAGTATCTTTCAACTGCTTGTCTTTTACGAAGATGAACGGATTGTAGGCTGTGGCATAGATGCGGCATTTCTCCATCAAAACCTTGCGTGAAATATTTACAGGCAGCGTATATCCCAGTGTGATATTCTTAATCTTGATAAAGGAACCGTCGCGTACTCTTAATGAAGGATATACGGTTTTTTGTTCATCTGCCGTTCCGGGACGGGGGAAATAGGCGCCCTGATTGTCCTCTGTCCAGTAGTCTACGCCTGCCAGCTGATTCTTGGTTACGCTCTGTTCGGCGGTATAATAGCCGAGCAGGTCACTGTTGATTGTTTGTCCGTAACGCGCCATGGCAAAGATGGATAAATCAAAATTCTTGTAGGTGAAGGAATTACTGAATCCGATGATCCAATCCGGATTGGAATGTCCTAGAATTTGCCGGTCTTCCGTACTGTATTTATGTACGCCTCCATCACCTTTCTGGTCTAAGGTTTCTATCTTGATGAAGCCGGGTTTTACACCGTAGGCATCTAATGTCTCCTGCGGGGTATCGGTTCCCCAGATTCCGTCATATTTGTATCCGTAAATAGCTTTAATCGGTTCACCGACAAACAGGTTTTCGGCAATCAGGTCACCGTCAGGCAGGTCGTCTATTTGTTCCTTGTTCCAGGTGACGGATAAAGTGGTGTTCCAGGTGAAATCTTTATGCTGTATGTTGTGCGAAGTGATCGTTGCTTCCACACCTTGATTACTGGTCTGGGCGATGTTCTGCCAGATGGCCAGAGGCGATCCCCATCCGGTCAGACCGCTGGTGATGGGTAATGTACGTTTGAATAATAATCCTTTGGTTGTCGTTTTGAACCATTCTACCGAGCCGTCGATGCGACCGTTCAGGATACCGAAATCTAATCCTATATTCCAGTTGTATGATTTTTCCCATCCGAGATCGGAACTACCGTAAGTACCAGAGTACTGTGTGAAAGGGACGATCTTCCCGTTAATGGAAATTCCCGAAGCTGTATATACATAGGCTTGTGTTGTGGTGCTGTATGCGGTGGTTCCTCCCGAGTTACCCGTGATGCCGTAGCTCACTCTCAACTTCAGGTTGTCCAGCCAACTACGTGTCTTTTCCATAAATGCCTCGTCTGATATTCTCCACGCCAGTGCACCTGCGGGGAAAGCATCCCATTTATGTCCGGTAGAAAATTGTGAAACACCGTCCCAACGGGTAGAGAAATTAAACAGGTATTTGCCTTTGTATGAATAGTTCAGACGGAAGGCAAAAGACATTTTCTGTGTCTGTGCGAAGTCGGATTCCACATGTTGGGAAGTGCCCGATGTCAGTCGCCAGAAAGACCATTGATCTACCATCTGACCGCTGGCGGCAGCCATGCTACTTTCCGACTGGTTCTTATTCCAGGAAGTAATCAGTGAACCTCCCAGATTATGGTCTTTGGCGATGGTTGTGTTGTAAGCGAGAATATTCTCCCAAGTGTAATTCCAGGCATTGTTGTTGGTGATGGAAGCATGCGGTGAACCTGCATAAGACGGACGGTTGGCATTGCACTTCTCTCCCCAGTATTGCCCGTGGCGTGAGTGATTCAAAGTACCATTGACACGACTGGTAAAAGTCAGGTTTTTGACGGGAGTTAGTTCGACATAGCCACTCATGTTCAGGTAGGTGGAACGGGTGTTGTCTACATACTGATTCTCTATGAAATCACTCATTGGGGAATATTGTCCCGTGATGTATTCGTGATTGATCTCCCCTTCTTTGGTATAAGCATCACCTAGCGGGATGGCGGAGAGAGATTTGGTGAATGTGTTTTTTACACCGGAGTTCAAGTCCCGGTAGACTAAATTGGAAGTAAAGCCCACCTTTGCCCACGAAAAGATCTGCTGATCCAGATTGAGGCGTAATGAATATCTGTTCAGATTCTCGTTATTAAGTAAACCTTCCTCCCGGTTGTAAGAAGTTGAAGCAAATAATTTTGTTTTTTCAGTGCCGCTACTGACCGAAAGACTGTATTTCTGTGTGGTAGCCGTGTTGCCCGACACTTCATCCACCCAGTCTATCCATTTGCCATCGTTGTATGCATCTATAAAATCCTGTTTTCCCAGTAGGGCGGACATATCGGTGGGATAGTCACCGTTTTTATATTTATATGCTTCCCGTTGGTAGGTGACCCATTCATCCCGCGTCATCCCATGCCTGTAGTTGGGTGAACCGCTGAATCCGTAATAAGCATCGAAGTTTACGGTAGCTTTCCCCTCCTTTCCTCTTTTGGTGGTGATAATGACAACGCCGTTTGCTCCTGCAGAACCATAAATGGCGGTGGAAGAAGCATCTTTCAATACATCTACACTCTCAATATCCGACGGGCTGACCTGGCTATAGCTACCGGGGATTCCATCGATAATAAACAACGGTTCGTTGCTGCCATAGATAGATCGTGAACCACGTAACAGGATAGTGACATCACCTCCTACCTGTCCCGAAGTTTTGGTGATATCCATTCCGGGTATCTTGCCTTGAAGGGCTTCCATCACATTATTGGTAGGAGCGGCCAGTACTTCCGCACTTTTGACGGAGGTTACTGCCCCCGTCAAATCCCGTTTTTTGACCGATCCGTATCCTACCACCACTACTTCATCAATCAATCTGGCATCTTCCGTCAGTATGATTTCCAACTTGTTCTTGTTACGTGTATTGACTTCCTGTTCCGTGTATCCCATATAAGATACCTTTAATATTGCATTGGGCGATATGCGCAGTGTGAACAGTCCGTCTACATTCGTAATCGTCCCGTTGCTGGTACCTTTTTCAACGATATTCGCTCCGATAACCGTCTCTCCTTGAGAGTTTTTCACTATACCCGAGATCGTTCTACTCTGTTGGCAATAAGCCCGTGTTGATCCAAGTATCGATAATGAACCTATTAATAGGAATAATAGGTAAAAATTCATTCTATAAATAGTCTTTAGGGGATTATTCTCCCCTATGTTTGTTTTATCAGAAAATGATTTCATGCTTTTTGTTTAATTGTATGTTTACTAATTTGTTTTTGGATAGCTAAATTTCCGGATGATTTGAAGCTATGTTTCGATTGTAATGATTTTACTTACCCCATAGGCTATTAGATTTTATTGGTTAAATGATGATTGTTCAGAATGTCAATGTTAATTGAATATCATTCTGATACTGTTTTGAATGTGGCGCCACGATTCATGTCAGTAAAAAACTGACAGGGCAAAATTATGCATATAGAATTGGGGATTGAAAAAAATAAAGTTGACTTTGATTTGATTTGGGTTGATTTTTACTATCTTTGTCTCAATGTACTACTTAAAAAATAATGATATGGATATCGAAGTAAAAGATAAAGCGAACCGGAGACATGTAGGGCATAATCTGCAAAAGATCCGTGTTTACTTTGGTATGAAGCAAGAAGCTCTAGCGGCTGATCTTGGTGTAAACCAGCAGGTCATCTCAAAGATTGAGAAACAGGAAGAAATAGAAGAAGGTCTTTTAAATCAAATTGCTTCTGTGTTGGGAATATCTGCAGAAGTGATTAAAGACTTTGATGTGGAGAAGGCTATCTATAATATTAATAATATCAGAGACAACACCTTTGAACAAGGTTCTACATCAATCGCACAACAATTCAATCCAGTGGATAAAATAGTGGAATTGTATGAACGTTTACTCCAAAGTGAAAGGGAGAAAGTGGAGTTACTGAAAAATAAGTGATTATAAATTAGTAGATTGAGGTAAGTTAAAAATAAATTTATTATTATGGAAACAGAATCTTATACAAACAATTCGCATTTGGGACGGAAAATAGAACGAATACGGCGTCTTCGTGGCATGACGCAGACTGATTTGGGTGAATTATTGGGAGTGACTAAACAGGCTATTTCCAAAATGGAGCAATCGGAAAAAATAGATGACGATAAATTAAAACAAGTAGCTGACGCGTTAGGTGTCACGGAAGATGGCTTAAAGAAATTCACGGAAGAAACAGTCCTATATAGCACAAACAATTTTTATGAGAACTGTCATGTGAGTGCATCTAATATAGGCCCTATAACTCATGTGGAAAATCTCAATCACTTTTCAATGGAGCAAGCTGTGAAATTGTTTGAGGAATTGTTGAAAATAGAAAGAGAAAAATATAGTAAGGGAAAAGAGGATAGTAAGTGAAAAGGTAATTTTTTTTAGAAAGAATGTAGAAAAAAGATATTTGGTTATTCATTCGGATATAACTAAGATTTCATTGAAACTTTATAAATAGTGTTTTTTACTATAAATATTGAGGTATCCAAACTCTTTTTAGTTCAAGGAGTTTGGATGCACTATTTTTAAGTTTACTGCACTACAGCATTTTTCACAGCATAAAAGCAGCTATTTCGTGTGGTAAGATGGTACTTTTATCTTCATACCTGAAACTTTGATGAATAGGGAGATTAACGCAAGGGTGAGAGTATGAGGGTAAAACTGATAAAAACTTTTATTTTTGTATTGATACGTTGAATCAAATATTCTAGTTCTATATGTAAGTATAGCTCGTTTTTTGTTTTATTATATGGGTTTTATACTGGGACTTTGTATTTTGGATGTTGAGAATAGACCGCAGCATTCATGCTTTTTAGAACATTTAGAACAAGCATCTATATAGCAGACTTTCCAATCAGAAATCGATTTTTTTGCGAATTTGTATAATGATGGTTTTAGTAAACAAATAGGAATGTTGAAAATAGAAACATCTAGTTTCCATTCTGCTAAATTTACAACTGCCTTTTCAAGCTCTTTTTGATAATCAATCGGGTCGATCCAAACTTTATTGTGATTTTTGATCGAATAACCAGTGTCTTCTAGTCCCATGAATGATATGTATGCAACAAATGGTAGATTCTTCCATATAAATTCAGATAATTGGGGTAATCTTTGGTAATTCATTTTGTTAATGACTATACGCAATTCTATGTCTGCCCCTATACTTGCGAGATTATATAATCCTTTCATTGTTTCTGTATAAGAACCCTTTACTTGTGTTATGGTATCGTGGTCTATTGAAAAGTCAGAGTGTAATGGAATGCCAAATAAAAGATTGGAAATTTCTTTAAATTTCATGGTATAGCGAATGTCTGAAAAGGCTCTCCCATTAGTAAGTATATGTATTAGACTATCTGGATAACGAAGTTTTATATATTCAACTAAGTGTATCAATTTTTCTTGCAACAGCGTTGGTTCTCCACCAGTGATCCCTATATTAGTTAATCCGTTGGGAGCATTGTCTATTAGTTTGATGTTTTTGTTCCAAAAGGAATCGATGTCATCCCTATTTAATGGTGGTTGTGCACACATTAAACATCTGTTATTACATTGTGAGGTAACGAACAGTGAATTATCATTGGAATTTATATCAAAATTCATTTTCATTTCTATTAATCCATTGTTTGAATATTGGCATAACCCTATCATGTTCATTCTGAATTAAGTAGAATAGATAGGTGATAATTGCTTTGTGTTTTTTGCACAAAGAAGAAGTAGGACGAAAACCGTACATGTCATTTTGAGCAGAGTAGTTTCGTACAGGGTCAGCTCCACAGTAAGATTGGAAAGCACAATCGGCACATCCTGTAATAAATTCAGTTCCCCAAATTAGGGCTATTTGTTGAGCCTTTCTTCCATAAAAAATACTTTCATATCTATCTGTAACATGTCCTAACTTGAATGTGTAATCATTATATTCTGCTAACATCCTTGATTCATCAGATGCATATACATAACCATCGTAATTATAAACAATAACGCTGTTGATGATTCCGGAGGGAGATTGTAAATCAACAAAACCTGTTGTAAAAGGAGTAAGTATTTTACGTAATAATATGGAGGTGAATTCTTCAACAAAGAATCGATCTTGAATATTTATGTCAATAATATAGTTCAATGCGGATTTATAGAATTCAATGAATTTATCGAAATATGTTTCCCAATTTGTATTGTTAAGGGCTAATCCATAAGGATTTAGAGGACGAAGAAATATATTGTTAAAACCATTCGACAAATAATTGTCAATAATCTCTTTTGGATGATTTATTGACAACTCTGATGTGGTCATTAGTGCTGATATTCTATCTGTTCCTAAATAATTCCTAGCTTTGTTAATTCCTTCTATTACACGGTTGTAGCTATTAGATTTTCCTCGGTTATGATTATGAATGAAAGCTGGACCATCTAAGGAAGTTGAGATAAGTATATTATATTCTTTGCACAGTGATAGTATTTCATCTGTTAGGTTGATGGAGTTTGTGCATAAAACATATGTTATTTGTTTCTTAAATTCTTGATTTAATGCAACTGTTCTTTTTACTGCTTTCTGTAGTAGTTGGAAAGGTAGGGATGGTTCTCCACCTTGGAATTCCATTGTAATGGAGTGCGATGGGCTTTGAAACATCAAATCTATGGCTTTGAAAAGATGTTCTTCTTTCATGTCATAGATAGCTTCACTGCTTTCCTTGCTTGAAGCCTGACAATAAATACAATTTTGATTACATCTTAAAGTTAAGACAAAAATGTGTAGTGATGTAAATGAATCGAGAAAGGCTTTTTTAGTTCTTAGTCGTGTTGCTATATTGTCTATTAGCTCTGGGATAGGAGTTTCAGAGATAAAAAAGTTAGCAACTAAATCCTTGTAAAGATCCTCTTGATTGCTAAGTTGGCGTTTGATGATTCGTTCTGTAGTACCTGTTGGCACGAAAATGAAATCACCCAATTCATTGACGAGTAATTCTTGTTCCTTGATTCTTTCGAAGCGGAATGGTAATAAATAGTAGTGATTCATTATTCCGATGCTAAATTAAAATCCTCAAAATCATCGTTGTTAGCAAAAGCCTTTACATATAAGATGTTACGAATATCTTTAGTTTCATTAGTAATCAAATCTCTGTTTTTATAATCAATTAAATCTTGATTAAATTTATGGGTTACATATTCAAATGTGTATATCTTGTTTGCGCTTGGTTTAAGTTCCAAAGTTATTTCAAATAAATTATCTTTGTTTTTATTCCAATAAATAATAAATGATTCTGCATACCAATATAATGCTTTGGTCAATACACGCTCATTGAATATAGAGGCATTGATTGTAAAACAAAATGTGTTTTCTGACCTTAATTCAGCTTTAATCATAATTGAATATTACTTTTTTAAAAAATATACTGTTTGGGTTTCTACAATGCCATCAGCATCTATTCCTATTGATTTTTGGAATTTGATAACGGCTTTTTCTGTTTCTTCATCAAAAAGAGAGGTTCCCTTGAGTAGTTTTCCAGATAAATATCCTTTGTCGATTAGGATGTTTTTAAGTTGGGTTACATCGTACCCTTGCATTTGTTTTTTAAGTATGCGGTCTCCTAAATTATATTTATGAACGTCCGTATTTACTGTTTCACGATTTATTTGTTCTATTTGTTTGTTAATAGCTTCAATTGTTTTCTTTCCAACAATACCGTCTACAACTTGATTATGATCCTTTTGAAATTTCTTAATAGCATTTTCTAGTCTAATAGAGTATTTGACATCTCCAGAATAATTCTTTTCTATGTCTGACTTTATTATATATCTTATCTTAACTAATTTATTAGCTAATTCTGCAACATCTTTACCTGAAACACCACTAATAATATTTCTTTCTCCTAATGAGTAAGTAGTTTTTGTGCTAGTCGTTGTATTAGTGTTATAGGTTGAAGTGCTGGAGCTTGTAGTAGTTGAAGAACCACTATAGCTTCCATAGCTACTAGATCTGTGTGAAGAATGAGATCTATGTGAAGAGTGCGAGCGATGGCTTCTATGTCCTGCTATTAAAAATGAGTTGTCGTTATGGATTTTAAGTATATATTTCTGTGAGAGATCATTCTTTTTTTCTTGTTCAATGTTGTTGTCATCACTTATTCTTGAAAGGTCATAAGATATAGCATTGGCTTCGTTAGATGAAATAAGTGAAGCTACAGATGTTAAAAAAATGCCTTTTAGGAGATCTTTAAATTTTGTTTTCATAGCTATTGTAATTTATGGTTACTTTTTATTGCAAATATATATTATATAGATGATAATAAAAAATTATTGAGTGTATATTTTGAAAGAATAATATTGATATAGGGTATATTTAATCAATATATTTATTTATGTTGAAAAAATATATAACTTTATTTATTGAAGTTGTTGTGCTGATTTGCTTTTATTTGGAGTTTAATAGATATTCTAAATCTAAACATTAAGTATGAATGTATGATGGTTCATTTATTATGCGGGAAATTGTTTATATCACTTTATATGAGTAAGAAGGTTAATTCACTTTGCTATTTTCTATAACAATATAATTAAATTCAGCTAAAAAAGTGATATGATAGTTTCTTACATTACACTCATTGGACTAATGTACGCTTGTCTTTCGGCTTAAATGTGGTAATATTTTATACTCATTCAAAATAATATAGGAAGCTCCTGCCAAGTATAACACTCCGAGATTATTTGATATTTTCACTAGTAACAAATAGTACAAATAGTCTTTTATTTATTCTGTGGCCTCATTGCTTTCTGTATCATTATTATAATCCATACAGATATAACAAAAGGAGCGGTTAAGGTAATGATACCCAATCCCATTCCTAGGATCTGTAATGCAGTGGACAATAAGACTGAGCATCCTGCCCATACTCCACTTTTCCATGTCGTTCCTCCTAAAGCTATGGCACATAATACACCATTATAGCCCATTAATCCGGCATTTAAGTTTGTAGCATCTACTTCTAGCAAAATAGCTAGAGGAATAGGAAGAAGTGCTCCTAAGATAGTATAGAGAGTTGCCTTTCGAGAATTGATCAAAATGCCTATAAGAAAAAATAATCCGGCTAGAACTGTATTTCCCTGAAACATGACTTGCCCTATGCCTAAACAGAAGGCTTGGAAATAATTAATATTCTGTGTGGTATCAATAACCGTATAGGAAACTGATAGTAAATCTGGTATAAGCCAGCTGCAAACTCCCAACATTCCCCATACAGCAAGAATGAAAGGAGCAGTAAAGCCAGGAATTAAACGTTGCTGATTAAAAAAATAGGCAATCCATGTGGAAAGGGCCGAAGCGATAATCAACATGATTAAACTTCCTACCGATAATTGTAGAAATACGCCAACTGCTATACCTACTAAAGTTCCATTAAATCCGTATAATCCATTTTTAATATCATCATACTTATATCCCGAAAAATGGGCTGTCAGTGTACTTATTATATTACCGCAGACTGCTAGTATTCCCATTTGCCATGAGTTTAGAAATATTCCAATTAGCATGAATAATCCGGATAACGCATTATTCTGAAACATCACTTGTCCTATTCCACGTCCCAGAATAAGTAATAAATTGTGTATAAAGACCATTTGTATAAAAGATTGACTGATAAAATGATGACAAAAGTACAACCTTCTATTGAAAATAGCAATATCAAGAGATGGAGAATTAGAAAAGTGTAAAGAGATGTGGAATTATCATGTACGGTCAATTCACTAATTATTGTGCTAAGCATAATATTCATGACTATGTTAATGATTTACTTATAGGGGATGAATCTCGTTTTGATTGGACAGGAATAGATTTAATAGTTCCTTATTGGCCTTACTGTTAATTGAAAGTTCTCTGTTTTTTTGGAAAACATCCAAAGAACTGGAACATTCACCGCAGATATCTACTCCGATAATTTCTTCTTTTTTTAGAATGATGGAGAGGAGTTTCTCCAATTCGGTCAGTGATAGGGAACCCTGATCCCAATTGGTTACTGCTGATTTTATGTCCAATACATCTTTGTCCACTGATATATAGACAGGCTCATTCAGATGTTCATGAGAGAATCTGTTCCATCCTTCTTCGTGAGAAAGTTCTGTTTCGCTATAAAACTTTAATTTTTCTCCATAATTGGGATGCAGTGCTTTGATCAACTTTTCAGCAGCACCGACGATACATACTTTTTGAAGATAAGGATTTGTATCCAATACTTTTTTCACCCAACATCCGCATGACATTAGATTGTCAAATAAGGAAGGTTGCATATCTGGATGATGATCAAAGACAACTAGTGAGAATGGGGTCTTTATTTTATCCGTCCAAAATTTACTGATATAATGATAGTTACCGGAATCAATGAAATGTATTCCTTCAGGTAAGTAGGGGGCCATTCTTTGTCTAATGACTTTGGCTGCTTCTGCATCACAGTAGCAGTTGGTTCCGTTTAGGTCGGTACAATCTATCCACTGGAAATGGATGTCGTTTATAAATCTTTCCTGCTCATAGACATGAGTGAAATTCATAAGAATAATGTTCGGTTTCATTGTTCTTTATCTTTTATTGAATAACCTTTGAAACTTGTCATGTATAAAAGCGGAGTGTGTCAAAACGCAGATTAACGCAAATTATCGCAGATTATTTCAATTATATTTATATATTAATCAACGATTTATGAAATTATTTCTGCGATAATTTGCGTTTTATTATTCATTATGACACACCTCCCTTTTTTTTAAAACCATCGGACGTAACAAAAATCTTGTCTATGTGGTAATAGATTATTTTTGGGATACATGCGGAAAGCCTGTTTGAAACTTCCGGCATTAAAAATTTGAGATGTCCCCTTGAAGGTATATAGATTCCCGTCTTTGGAAACTAGTGGAAGAGGTATGACTTCATAGATATGATCTTGACCACTTTCATGCTGAATAATGACCAATTCAATTCCAATTGCATCATCCAGACCTTTCTCATCGACAACAACTGTTACTTCATATTCCTTTCCGGCTTCGATTGTCGCATCCAACCCGTTTCCGGCTTTTATGGATTTGATTTCAATGGAATCCCACCTGTTTCGGACAGCGGTTTTCCAGTCAGATATCATTTTGGCTTTTGCATTATTGTCAGCAGAGAGAATGTGGAAATGCTCCGACAGTTTGATATAGAATTTCTCATAGTAATCGTCCAGTTGCCTTTTCATGGTAAAACGGGGAGCTATTTGTGCGATTGAATTCTTGATGTACTTAATCCAGTTTTCCGAATACTCCTTATCTCCATGTTCATAATATGCAGGAAGAATGTCATGCTCCAATAGATAGTAAATTGCTTCGGCGTCCAGCTGGTTCTGATATTGTTCATTCTGGTAGATACTTTTGTCGGTCAGCGCCCATCCTGCATCCTTACAATAGCCTTCATACCACCAACCATCCAACACTGAGAAATTAAGTACACCGTTCATCAGTGCCTTTTCCCCTGATGTGCCTGAGGCTTCGGCCAGACGTGTGGGAGTGTTCAGCCAGATATCCACCCCTGCGATAAGATGTCTTGCCAGATCCATATCGTAGTTTTCAAGAAATATGATTTTACCTAGGAATTCAGGACGCCGGGATATTTCCACAATCTGCCTGATTAGTCCTTGGCCGGCTCCGTCACTGGGATGAGCCTTCCCTGTAAAGATGAATTGTACCGGATATTTCGGATTGTTCACTATTTTAGCCAGGCGGTCGATATCGGTAAACAAAAGATGCGCCCTTTTATATGTAGCAAAACGTCGTCCGAAACCAATCAGAAGGGCATTCGGGTTAAACTTCTCAAAAATGGAAATGGTTAATGACGGATCGATCTGGCTTCTAAGCCAGTCTTTGCTGCATTTTCTTTTGATATAATCTATCAGTTTGGTTTTTAGTTTCAGGCGGGTATTCCATATTTCTTCGTCCGGAATGTCGTAGACAGCTTCCCAGATTTTTTGATTGGACTGGTCATGAATAAAGCTCTCATCAAAATTGTCTTTGAAAAGCTTTTCCCATTCGGTGGCGCACCAAGTAGGAAAATGTACGCCATTAGTCACATAGCCCACATGATTCTCTTCCGGGAAGTAGCCTTTCCAGATAGGAGCGAACATTTCCTGTGACACAGTTTTATGCAACAGGCTGACTCCGTTTACTTCCTGGCTGGTTTTACAGGCGAATACAGACATACAGAAACGTTCTCCTTTGTCTCCCGGATTATGGCGTCCGAGATCCATCAGGTTATTCCAGGTTATGCCCAGTTTGTCGGGATACCCTTTCATGTATTTGTTGAAAAGTCCCTCGTCAAAATAATCATGGCCGGCGGGTACAGGTGTATGTACGGTATAAAGGGAAGAAGCGCGTACTAATTCCATCGCTTGGCCGAAATCCAGACCACCGGCTATATAATCACATAACCGCTGAATGTTGATTAATGCGGCATGGCCTTCATTGCAGTGATATACGTCTTTTTCTATACCCAAAGCTTTCAGTGTCATCATGCCGCCTATACCGAGTAAAATCTCCTGTTTCAGCCGGTTCTCCCAGTCACCGCCATACAGATGGTGGGTAATTGGACGGTCAAACTCGCTATTGAGTTCATTGTCCGTGTCCAGTAGATAAAGGGGGATTCTTCCTACATTGACTCTCCAGACATTGGCATGTACAATAAAGCTGTCGGCGTAGGGAATGTGGATTACCAGCTGTTTTCCATCTGGTTGCATCACTTTTTCGATTGGGAGCTGTCCGAAATTCTGTGCTTCATAATTGGCAATCTGCTGCCCGTCCATGGAAAGAGACTGGTCAAAGTAGCCATAACGGTACAACAGTCCTACGGCACAAAGATCAACGTTGCTGTCTGATGCCTCTTTCAGGTAATCGCCCGCAAGTATTCCAAGACCACCGGAATATATTTTGAGGACCTTGTCTAAGCCGTATTCCATACTGAAATAAGCTACTGACGGACGTTTATGGTCCGGAACTACATTAATGTATTCCTTGAAAGCAGTATAGACGGTATTCATCTTGCGGATAAAAAACTCATCATGTGCCAGTGTTACCAGCTTCTCATAATTCATCCGCTCCAGGAACAATATCGGATTTTGCTCCGTTTCTTCCCAAAGCTCCGGATCTAGGTCGCAATACATACTTTTGGCGTCATCATTCCATGTCCACCATAGATTACGTGCTATTTCCGCAAGTTTTCCCAATTCCATGGGAAGATGTGAACCGACTGTAATTTCCCTCCATTGAGGAGTGTTTACATTATAACTTGGATATTCCATAACATTGTACATTAAATGGTTTATATTTCCTTGTTTTATTTTATAATAGGGCATTATCCATACCGGATAAAACTTTGTAGTTTCCCGATGATGATACAGTCCGGTATGTCTGCCTTCCGGAGTGTCTTTCCAAGCAGTGGTGAATTAATAACTTTATATGGACAGCTCGTTAAGTACCCGAATCAGGCTTTTGTCAATAGGCTTGTCATTTTTGATTGCTTGTGCAAAAGGAACATAGACAATTTCATTGTTCCGTATGCCTATCATCACATTCTGTTGGTCTTCCATCAGAGCCTGGATGGCTGCTTCTCCTAATCGGCTTGCCAGTATACGGTCGTTGGCACTTGGAGCCCCACCGCGTTGCAGATGTCCCAGAATGGAAACTCTTACATCATATTCAGGATATTCCTTTTTTACCCGGTCGGCATAGTACATGGCACCTCCATTTTTATTTTGGGGACTTTCGGTCACAATGACGATACTGCTGTTTTTTGTTTTTCTGAATCCACGTCCGATAAATATCTCCAACTGGTCCACATCCGTTTTGTCCTCCGGAATAATGGCTGCTTCAGCCCCTGAAGCAATCGCACTGTTCTGGGCCAGGAAGCCCGCATCACGTCCCATCACCTCGACAAAGAAAATGCGGTCGTGTGAGGTTGCGGTGTCTCTTATTTTATCCACACATTCAACAATTGTATTTAATGCCGTGTCGTATCCTATGGTGAAATCAGTACCATATAAATCATTGTCAATCGTACCGGGTAGTCCTATACATGTCACGTTATACTCTTCGGCAAAGATACGGGCTCCCGTCAGAGAACCGTCTCCACCGATAATAATCAGTGCACTGATATTTTCTTTTTGTATAACTTCATAGGCTTTCTTACGTCCTTCCGGAGTGGTAAAAGCTTCGGAACGCGCTGTTTTCAGTATAGTACCTCCCCTTTGAATAATACTGCTCACGTCTTCTGTTGTGAGTTCCTTTACTTCACCGGCAATCAGTCCTTCGTATCCCCTATAAATTCCCTTTATTTTAAAGCCGTTGAAGATGGCGGTACGGGTTACGGCGCGGATCGCTGCATTCATTCCTGACGCATCCCCTCCGGAAGTCAGGATTCCAATATACTTGTTATTCATAATTCATTTTATACAATTATTAGACAAAATCAGAAAGTAACTGCTTTAATTTTTTTCTATTATGAAAGATACGGCTTTTTATTGTACCTAGCGACACTCCTGTTTCTTGAGCTATTTCCCGATATTTGAATCCGGATATATACAACATAAAAGCGTTGTAATGTTCTTTAGGTAGTGTTTTAAGGGCTGCCCTTATCTCCTTGGCATCGTGACTATTGTCTATGAAAGCAAAAGAGTCATCTCTTAGCAGGAAATGATAGTCGGGTTCGGATAATATATATAAGTCTCCTTGGCTTTTTTTTATCCGGTAGTTATTTATAAAAGCGTTACGCATAATGATATACATCCAGCCTTTAAAATTTGTTTCAGGATCAAATTTATCCTTATTATCCAGAGCTTTCAACATTGTTTCCTGCAATAAATCCTCAGCATCGTGTTTGTCAGCTGTCAATTTATATGCAAAACCTAGCAGATCACTTTGCAGAGCTATTAATGCTTCATCAAAATTGAATATTTTCATTATAGTGGTTTGAGGTTCAAAGGTTTATATCAAGGCATCCCTAAATATAAGGAATGCCTTGGGCAAAGTTTAGCTAAGATATCTTATTTGATGTCAATAGTTCTGGTTGTCTTCTGAACTTCCTTGTCCACTGTTTTGGGAATATCTATAGATAGAATCCCATGTTCTACTTTGGCTGTAATCTTATTTTTTTCAACATTGTCCGGCAGTATGATACTTTGTTGGAATTTGGAATAAGAGAATTCACGACGTAGGTATTTTTTGTCTTTTTTCTCCTCATTCTTCTCTTCCTTCTTTTCCATGCAGATTACTAGATTGTTGTTTTCATCCACATTAACGGTGAAGTCATTTTTTGTCATTCCCGGAGCTGCCAATTGGATTTTATAATCCTTTTCATTTTCAATTACATTAATAGCGGGGGCTGTTGCATTTGCTTTCATCATCCACTCATTGTTAAAGAAATCATTAAAAATACTTGGTAACCAATTCTGGTTCATTTTTGTAGGTACCATTTTTACCTCCTTTTTTTAAGTTAATAATTAAAGTTTAGAAAATATGTCTGCCTGCTTGACAGAACTTTTATTGTTTAGTCATTCCTTGTTTTGCTACAGCTTCCGTCCGTTTACGTATCTCTTCCGGATCACCGAGAAAATAGTCTTTGACAAGAGCCAGCCGGTTGTCGAATTCAAAAACGTAAGGAACTGCTGTAGGCAGGTTCAGGTTGGAAATATCTGAATCGGATATTTCTTTGAGATGCTTGATGATTCCACGCAGGCTGTTGCCATGGGCAACTACCAGCAGGTTATCCTTACATGTCAATGTGGGAAAGATGATGCACTTCCAATAAGGCATTACACGTTCAATGGCATCTTTCAAGGATTCCGTACGTGGAAGTTCCATATCCGGGACATCTGCATAACGTATGTCTTTACTCGGATTGCGCGGATCGTCCTCTCCCAATGCTGCTGGAGCTATATCATAACTTCTCCGCCAGGTGTGTACTTGTTCTTCACCATATTGGGCAGCCGTCTCACTTTTGTTAAGTCCCTGAAGTATGCCGTAATGTTTCTCATTCAACCTCCATGTCTTTTCGACGGGAATCCAGCTCTCATTCAGGCGGTCCAGAACGTAGTCCAGCGTTTTTATAGCACGTTTTAAGTAAGAAGTGTAGGCAATCTCAAAAGAAAATCCGGCTTCTCGTAATGTATCGCCTGCTTTGCAGGCTTCTACAACGCCTTTTTCACTTAAATCAACATCTGTCCACCCGGTGAAGCGGTTTTCTTGGTTCCATAGGCTCTCACCATGACGTAATAATACTATTCTTTTCATGGATGACCTGTCTTTATGCAATGGTTATTGAAGAATCCAAATATACATCCTGTATGGTATTCAATAGCTGGACCCCATCTTTCATTGGTTTTTGGAAGGCTTTCCGACCACTAATCAACCCCATACCGCCAGCACGTTTGTTCACTACTGCTGTAATAACAGCATCATGCAGGTCGGATTCTCCATGAGATTCACCACCCGAGTTGATTAGTCCGACGCGTCCCATATAGCCGTTAGCTACCTGATAACGGCAAAGGTCTATCGGGTGGTCAGTTGTCAGTTCTGTATACATGCGCTCATTTGTTTTTCCGAAGCCGATGGCTTTGAAGCCACCATTATTGGACGGAAGTTTTTGTTTTACGATGTCAGCCTTGATCGTTACTCCGATATGGTTGGCTTGGCCTGTCAGGTCGGCTGCAGCGTGATAGTCGGTTCCGTCTTTCTTAAAACCGCTGTTTCTCAAATAACACCATAAAATGGTAGCCATTCCCAGTTCATGAGCATATTCAAAAGCTTGCGATACTTCCACTATTTGGCGGCGACTTTGCTCCGAACCGAAATAAATAGTGGCTCCAACTGCTATGGCGCCCATATTCCATGCTTCTTTTATTGTACCGAACATTACTTGGTCATAGCTATTCGGATAAGTAAGCAGTTCGTTATGATTCAATTTGACGATGAATGGAATTTTATGGGCGTATTTCCGTGCTACGGCGCCTAATACGCCAAATGTAGATGCTACGGCATTACATCCTCCTTCAATAGCCAATTTTACGATGTTCTCCGGATCAAAATAAAGTGGATTGGGAGCGAAAGATGCCCCAGCAGAATGCTCTATACCCTGGTCTACAGGTAGGATGGATACATAGCCGGTATTCGCTAAACGTCCATGTCCATATAAAGTCTGCAAACTCTCCAATGTCCGAATGTTTCTGTCCGAATTTATCCATACCTTATTTACTATATCCGGACCCGGAATATGAATCAGTTGTTTATCTATTGTCTTGCATGCATGGTTTAGGTAGTATTCAGCCTGCTCACCTAATATATCTACTATTTTGCTCATATCATTTATCTTTTAACTATTCAGGTTTATTATTTGCATCCATCCAATTTAGCATCTATGAAAAGGATACCACTATCTCCGGCTTTCTTTAACAGGTTTACAATATTCTGTACACCGGCTTCTTCCTCTATTTGTTCCCGGACAAATTTCCACAGAAAATCCTGTGTGGCATTATCCTTTTCTTCTGAAGCTAAGTATACCAATTCGTCAATCAACTTGGAGATATGCTTTTCATGTTCCAAGGCATGTTCAAAAACTTCCAAAGAATTTCCCCATCCTTGTGGAACTACATCCACTTTGTCTACTTTCGGTGTCGCCTCACGTTTAACCATATACTCGGCAATGGTGCACGCATGTCCCACTTCTTTTGCAGATTGTTTCCGCATCCAGTTGGCCATACCTGAAAAACCTTCTTTTTTTAGATAGAAAGACATAGACAGATACAAGTTGGCAGACCATAATTCTGCTGTGATTTGTTCATTCAAAGCATTTTGTAATTTCTCACTCATAATGATTTAAATTTTTAGAGTTAATAATAATTTAATATTCTCTCTTATCTTGAAACAAGCATAAACTTGTCCCAGAATGTCGATAAAACCGGGTTATCCCATTAATAAAATATTCATGATCTATTTTATTATTGTTTATTATGTTGCAAAAAGTAGACCATACAAGGTTATATAATCTTTAATATTATGAGATGTTAAATGGAGGGACATACTGTTAGAAATAAGGTAGTCTCCGCACATTTTCTTGGGCAAGAATACGTAATAATTCCAAAAGGGCCGTACTTAGATATATCCGGTCTGAATACAGCCTGTTGATGAAAGAATTAGAGGACGCATCCACGTTTCGGCATAGTATGAGGAGTATGGAGACTAGGCGGGACATATATCGTTCATGTTCAATCAATTCGTTTAAGGCACTTAATGGAGCTTGCCATTTTTGCACATCCCGTTTTATTTCATTAATTGCAACGCATCCTCCATTATGATATATCCAGCTCATCATTTGATAGACTTTGTTCATATTATCCTGAGCCTGGGTATTTAGCCAGGAGCTCAGTATCGGGAGTTGTTCACTTTCAAAATAAACCTGTAAAGACAGGTATAAGTTGGTTGACCATATTTCTGCGTTGATCAATTCATTCATGGTACTTTCTATTCGTTTATCTATCATTATTCTGAACATTAAGGTTACATAACTGATTGCGTACGTTTCTTGGTATATAAAAATTCCATTTCATAGAGGTAATCTATAAAAATAAAACTTTTAACGATAGTTTAATGATACGACATTTTTACTACATTGGACAAATTGTCGCATAAGGCGGAATAATAATGTCTATTTGTCACTTCTACGAGTGATAATCAACAAAATATCCAACAATTTTTCTATTCTTACAATATTATCATATATAGATTCCAAGGTCTTAGGATACAGATAAGACTTACAGTCCTGTATTTCCTTTGCCAAAGCGAGAACTTGTAACCAAAGGTCTTTTTCTGTATGGTGAGAGGAACCGCTATTATTGGCTATCATGGAGGAAGGTCTCAGAAAAATATGTTGGCATGTAATTTGTAAGATAGTGATTGTGTGTCTTGAAAAAAAACAGGAATGGAAATAAACAGAATAAGAATTTCACTAAAGACAGTAACAAACGAAGAACAGAAACCGGCCGAGACAGTCGTCTTACTTTTAGAACAAGTTGCTTTCATAATGTTTATCTTCTAGTCAACTCTGTTCCCTGGAGCTGTGTTTATATATAAAGTTAAGCGTGGGAACTTTGGTATTACCGTTCAGAAGTATCCCCATACTCAACAACATATAATACACAAAGCCCCACGCCTATATATACTAATAAGATACATAGCCCGTGGAGCGTCCAATGTATTATCCAGTTGTTGTCTTGAAATTGGGGATTTCCTGAACTTGGATAATGCCTTAACGCTCTATTTTTATTAAGATTTGAAATAAATCCTAATACAAAGGTAAGGAAAAAATATTTTATTTTCCAAACAAGTTGTGCAAAATAAGTTGTGGCGTGTATTGCTTTTCTTTTTATTGGCTGAGGAATGATTATCTTCAGTAATCAGTTTCTGTCTGTCGAGTAAGTCTGTATAATTTTTTTTTTGTACCTCTACTTCGGGTCTTGACATTCCTGCTTCATGGCTGATTGTTGTAGGTAGACTATATAATTTTTTCTGTTGTTCATATTTAATGGGGAGTAGAATGGGAATAAGGCCTTTGGATAAGAAGAAAAGCCCCTGAAAATCAGAGGCTTAATCTTGTTTTCAGTGATCCGCCTGGGGCTCGAACCCAGGACCCCAACATTAAAAGTGTTGTGCTCTACCTGCTGAGCTAGCGAATCAATCCTTATTTGCGAATCAGTTATTTCCTGATTGCGGGTGCAAAGGTAGTTACTTTTATTTAATTTGCAAGCATTCCGTAGAAAAAAGTTTCAATTATTTTTCCTCGTTATGGCTTGTTTCTTGATTATCAGTAGTTTCTACTTCATCATATTTTATCTTTTCTTTGTTGATAATAAAGCGTTGGTAGTAGGAGAGCATCAAAGTTGTTAGTGGCAAGGCGATAATCATGCCGAGCATTCCCATTAATGAACCCCAGATAGAAAGAGATAAAAGGATGATGGCAGGATTCAGTCCGGTAATTTTTCCCATGATTTTGGGGACAAGGAAGGTATCCTGTATGATTTGTACGATTGCAAAGACGGCTAATGCACATGCAATGATAATCCAGAAGTTCTGTCCGGTGTCGGCAGCTTTGAGAATTGCCAATAAAATGGTGGGAAGGAAACCAATGATTTGCAAGTAGGGAACCATATTCAATGCTCCGATGAAAAGTCCCAAAGCAATAGCCATGGGAAAATCGATAATTAGGAAACCAATGCTGAAAAGGATACCTACGCAAAAAGCAACCAAAGCCTGTCCACGGAAATATCTGTTCATACCATCCTGTACGTCGTGAACCAGGTTGGAGGCAAACGTACGGTATTTATTGGGTAGCAGATGTAACCATCCTTCAGCTATTGCTTCGTAATCCAATAATATAAAGATTACATATAATAATATAATGAAGGAGGCAAGGATGCTGAATAGAATGTTGAGAGATTCTGCAAGCAAAGTCCACACTCTGGGGACGGTATCCTTGATTGCCGCCAGGATATTCTCTTCACTTAATACACGGTTCAACGCCTGAAGATCAATGTTCTCGTGGATAAATTCAGAAAGGTTCTTAGGTACATTGTTACCGGCTCCATTGGTGAGGTAAGTCACCAACAAATCGTTCATTCTGCCTATTTCCGAAATCATCGGCGGCACTAATAGGTAGAATAAAGTGACTCCGATAACCGTAATGAGGAATAAGGAACAGAAGATGGAAATAATGCGGCTTTTTAATCGTAGCTTATACTGGAAGAATTTGACTAACGGATAGACCATATAAGCTATCAGCCACGCAATAAAGAAAGGTAATAACACTCCGCTAAGACGTTCCACGAGCATTAATATTCCTACAACTAACACACATCCGATGGAACCGCGTATAAAACTGTCGAATGTTATCTTTTTCCTTTCCATAATCTGTTTCTTTTATAGGGTTTATACTTTCTGCTCATCTTCCCCTCGTGCACGGAGATAACATTCCCTGCACAGAGGCTCATATTCGGCTGTTTCGCCTAAAAGAACCTGTTTCTCATTCTTGACTGTACGATGTGAGAAAGAAGCCAGCTGACCACATTTCACACAGATCGCATGAACTTTGGAGACTTCATCGGCAATGGCGCACAATTGTGGCATAGGTCCGAACGGATTTCCTTTGAAGTCCATATCCAATCCTGCAATGATAACACGGATGCCATTGTTGGCAAGCTGGTTGCATACATCAATCAAACCACTGTCGAAGAACTGTGCTTCATCAATGCCTACTACATCTATCTCAGAAGTAAACAGTAAAATGCTGGCTGACGAATCAATAGGAGTGGAGGCGATAGAATGGCTGTCGTGAGAGACTACGTCTTCTTCTGAATAACGGGTGTCGATAGCAGGTTTGAATATCTCGACACGTTGTTTCGCGAATTTCGCTCTCTTCATTCTGCGAATCAATTCTTCTGTCTTTCCGGAGAACATAGAACCGCAGATTACTTCGATCCGGCCTCTTCTTCTAGTCTCCTGTATGTGGTCTTCTGAAAATAATACCATGAGATTTTGTGTTTTCTTGATTAAATAAATATGTGGACAAAGGTAAGCAATTCAATGTGCAAGAACTGTTAAATTATCCATTATTTTAAGTTATTGCATAAATTATTCCTACATTCGCACCGTATAAACAATGGACTGACATGAAACAGAAGCTATTAACAGATATTGAGTTGGATGTTCATGAGTTGAAGTATCTCATGGATTCATTTACTAAGGAGCCGACTCCGACTTTGTCTGAACTGTTGAAGCGGAGCATTACACGGATGCAGGGGCGTTTGGACGAACTGCAGCAGGAGGTGGATGCTGTTCAGGTAATTTCTCCGTCAGCTGTGGAAGAGACAGCGGAAGAGGAGGATGAAGTTGCCGGGTCTGAAGAGGATTCCCCCGTGATTATACAATCTCTCGAATCGGTTGTTGTGAAAGAAGATGAGGAAGGAGAAGCCATTGTTGCGGAAGAGAAACCTGTCGTAATAGCGGCAGCTGCAGAGACAGCAGCAGCAGCAGAAGAAGAAGAAGAAGAAGAAGAAGAAGGGAAAAAAGAGGAATCGGCAATTGTTGAGGAACCTGTCGTTGAAACTGTTGTGAAAGAGGAAGAACCTAAATCGGCTGTGTTGGGAGAAAGTCTCAAACTGTCTGCCGGCTTGCGACATGCTATCAGCTTGAATGATTCTTTCCGTTTTTCTCGTGAACTGTTCGGAGGCAACACTGATTTGATGAATCGGGTTATCGAACAGATATCAGTAATGAGTTCCTACAAGACTGCAGTCGCATTTCTGTCCTCGAAAGTCGAATTGAATGAAGAAAAGGAGGCGGTGAACGACTTTCTGGAGCTACTAAAGAAATATTTTAATCAATCAGTATAAAACAAAAACAAGATGGGAAAGCTATATGTGGTGCCTACGCCGGTAGGGAATCTGGAGGACATGACTTTTCGGGCTATCAAAGTCCTGAAAGAGGTCGATCTGATTTTGGCGGAGGATACACGTACTTCCGGTATTTTGCTGAAACACTTTGAAATAAAGAATGCAATGCAATCCCACCACAAATTTAATGAACATAAAACGGTGGAAAGTGTTGTTAATAGAATAAAGGCAGGTGAAACGGTGGCACTAATTTCGGATGCCGGAACGCCTGGAATTTCCGATCCCGGATTTCTGGTTGTTCGTGAATGTGTGCGCAACGGTATTGAAGTGCAGTGCTTGCCGGGAGCAACCGCTTTTGTTCCGGCACTCGTAGCATCGGGATTGCCGAACGAGAAGTTCTGCTTCGAGGGATTTCTCCCCCAGAAGAAAGGACGGCAGACACGACTGAAGACATTGGCGGAAGAACACCGCACGATGGTGTTTTATGAATCACCCCACCGTCTGTTGAAGACGTTAACACAGTTTGCCGAATATTTCGGTGCTGAACGTCAGGCAACCGTGTCGCGTGAAATATCCAAACTCCACGAAGAAACAGTTCGGGGCAGTTTGGCTGAATTGATAGAACACTTTACCGCTACCGAACCCCGGGGCGAGATTGTGATAGTATTAGCAGGAATAGATGATTAAATAACTTCATTAAAAAACGTAAAACGTAAACGTATGAAAAAGTTAGCTGTTTTATTTGTATGCGTAGCCTTGTTGGCTTCGTGTGATGGCTTTAAAGGTGGAAGTAAAGACCTGAAAGCTGAAAATGATTCTCTTTTGATGGAACTGAACCAGCGCAATGCTGAACTGGATGATATGATGGGGACTTTCAATGAAGTTCAGGAAGGTTTCCGTAAGATCAATGCTGCCGAAAGCCGTGTTGACTTGCAGCGTGGAACCATCACTGAAAACTCTGCCAGTGCCAAGCAACAGATTGCTTCTGACATCGAATTCATCTCCAAGCAAATGGAAGAAAACAAAGCGCAGATTGCAAAGTTACAGGCACAGTTGAAGAATAGCAATTACAATTCTGCACAGATGAAAAAAGCTGTTGCCGCTTTGACTGCTGAATTGAACGCTAAACAACAACGTATCGAAGAGCTTCAAACAGAACTGGCTTCCAAGAATATCCGTATTCAGGAATTGGATGCTGCTGTTAGCGATCTGTCTGTAGCAAAAGAAACTCTGGCCGCAGAAAACGAAGCGAAAGCTAAAACCGTTGCTGAACAGGAAAAGAGCCTGAATGCTGCCTGGTTCGTATTTGGTACTAAATCTGAGTTGAAAGCTCAAAAGATTCTTCAGAGCGGAGACGTGTTGAAGAGCGCTGATTTCAACAAGGATTATTTCACGCAGATCGATATCCGTACAACCAAAGAAATCAAGTTGTACTCTAAACGTGCTGAATTACTGACTACTCATCCGACCGGTTCTTATGAATTGGTAAAAGATGATAAAGGCCAGTTGACATTGAAGATTACTAATCCTACTGAATTCTGGAGTGTATCCAGATACTTGGTTATCCAGGTAAAATAAGGTAGATATCCCTTTTGAATTGCCAATGTGCTGATTCCTGGATTAAAGAAATTAGCACATTGGCTTTTTTGTTTCTTATTATACGCATAACTACTGATGAAATATAAAAATCTTTTTTTTGATCTTGATGATACCATCTGGGCTTTTTCTCAAAATGCCCGTAACACCTTTGAGGAAGTATATCAGAAATATTCGTTCGACCGCTATTTTGATTCATTTAATCATTATTATACTCTTTATCAACAAAGAAATACCGAACTCTGGGTTGAGTACGGTGAAGGAAAGATAACGAAGGATGAATTGAACAGCCAACGTTTCTTTTATCCTTTACAGGCCGTGGGAGTGAAAGATGAAGCGATCGCTGAACAGTTTTCGAGAGATTTTTTCGCTATTATCCCTACTAAAAGTGTTTTAATGCCTCATGCAAAGGAGGTATTGGAATATCTTGCTCCCAAATATAACCTCTATATCCTTTCCAATGGGTTTCGTGAATTGCAATCACGTAAGATGCGTTCGGCAGGAGTGGACGGGTATTTCAGAAAGGTGATTCTCTCGGAAGATCTCGGAGTGCTGAAGCCTTGGCCGGAGATATTCAATTTTGCTTTGTCTGCTACTCAATCCGAGTTGCGCGAATCCTTAATGATTGGTGATAGTTGGGAAGCGGATATAACCGGAGCGCACGGAGTAGGGATGCATCAGGTTTTCTACAATGTGACAGAACGGACAGCTTTCCCTTTCCTCCCTACTTATCACATCCATTCCTTGAAAGAATTAATGGATTTATTATAGGTTTTCTGGATTAAGTCGTATTTTTGTTGCGTTTTAGTTTTGCATAAAATACGATATAATCATGGATAGTACGCTTCTGCCTTTCGCCTTACTTTGTTTCACTTCATTCTTCACGTTGACCAACCCGTTGGGAACGATGCCTGTCTTTCTTACCATGACTCATGGTATGACGGATAAAGAACGTCAGTCTATCGTACGTCGTGCTACTATTGTGTCGTTTATTACATTGATGGTATTTGTCTTTGCCGGGCAGTTTCTTTTCAAGTTCTTCGGTATCTCTACCAATGGTTTCCGTATTGCCGGCGGGGTGATTATCTTCAAGATAGGCTTTGATATGCTTCAAGCCCGCTATACACCGATGAAGTTGAAGGACGAAGAAATCAAAACGTATGCGGATGATATCTCTATTACTCCTCTCGGTATTCCTATGTTATGCGGTCCCGGAGCGATTGCCAATGCAATCGTTTTGATGCAGGATGCGCATTCTTATGAAATGAAGGGGATATTGATCGGTACTATCGCCCTGATTTATCTGCTGACTTTCTTTATTCTTCGTGCTTCCACGAAATTGGTAAAAGTCTTGGGTGAAACGGGTAATAATGTGATGATGCGTCTTATGGGACTGATTTTGATGGTGATTGCAGTGGAATGTTTCGTTAGCGGATTGAAGCCGATTCTGGTGGATATTGTGAGAGAAGGAATGATTCCTTGATGAATAAGAATATGAGGGACGGAGAGTCCCTATAATGAAACTTGCCCCTGTTACAAAAAGATTTGTAGCAGGGGCAAGTGCTTTAAGATATGGTTTTTAGACATTTAGCATGTCTTTATGTGACCTTTCTGTGGCTATTTTCCTTTGGGATATACATAATGTGTATTTGCCCATTTGTTCCATTCGTCTACCAGTTGTTTTAGAATCTTGGGATTTTCTCTGGATAAATCAACACGTTCTGTACGGTCTTTCTCCAAGTTGAAAAGTTCCCATACTTTAGAGTTCTGGTCTTTAACGGCTTTCCAGTTTTTCCACCATACTACACAGTTGTCAAAGTGTTCACCAAAAATATATTCGTGCAATTCGGTGTCTGTATTGGTTAGTATCGGTAGCATGCTTGCGCCTTCCAAAGGAATGATCTCATTTCCTCCGTGATAAGTCTTCGGATAGGTCGTTTCCGCTGCATCGATGAAGGTTGCCATAATGTCGGGCAGGAAAGCTCTGTTGTGTCTTATCTCGCCATTGTATTTTGCATACTTGTCGGGCCAGGAAATAATCAATGGAGTGGAGGTCCCGCCTTCATACGCTCTTACTTTATACTTACGGTATGGAGTATTGCTAACCTGTGCCCATGGCAGACCATAAGACGGGTTGACCCATTCATCCGGATTATTAATCATATCGATGGTTCCGAAACCTTTCTCACGATGAGGCTCGGCACATGCACCATTATCCGACAAGAAAATAAGTAAGGTGTTATTCAGTTCCCCTTTTTCTTCCAGATACTTTATTAACCGTCCCACATTATAATCCATACAATGAACTTGTGCCGCATATACTGACATTCTTCTATCCAGTTCTATTTGTTCATCTTCGGTCAGTTCGGACCATTGGCGACCCTCCCATTGAGCAAGATCCCAATTTTTGTCCACCAATCCCATTTTAATCATACGTTTCAAACGGGCTTCACGTACTTTCTGCCAACCTTTCCGGTACTTGCCTACAAACTTGTCTATATCCTCCTGTTTAGCATGTAACGGCCAATGGGGAGCGTTGTATGCCAGGTAAAGGAAGAACGGATTGTCATCTTTGGGGCGTTCGTCGACAAATTTAATCGCATAATCAGTAAATGCGTCAGTAGTGTAATAAGGTTGTTCCGGTGGAGGCAACTGTTGATTGTCTAAAGTCAGATTGCGATCTCCATGAGGTTGCAGATAACTGCAAGCTCCTGACAAGATACCATAAAAATGATCAAAGCCACGTTGCAACGGCCATTTTTCCTGTCCGTGCATGCCTACATGCCATTTCCCCGACATATAGGTGTGATAACCGGCTTCTTTCAGCACTTCTGCTATGGTGACCGAATTACGGTTCAAGTATCCCATGTATCCGTGCACTCCATGATCTTCGGCAGAATGAGGATCTTCGGACATCATTCCGATACCTGCCTGTTGGGGATAAAGTCCGGTCAGTAGACTGGCACGGGAAGGGCAGGAGCGTCCTGTGTTGCAGAAATGGGTAAAGCGTACTCCTTTTTTTGCCAGATTATCTAGATTGGGCGTAGGAATTTCTCCTCCGTAGCACCCTAGATCGGAATATCCCATATCGTCCACCATGATTAAAACAATGTTGGGCTTTGGGTCATTCTGGGCTGCTGCATGTAGGGACAGTAAGGATGCAGTTCCCATTAATAACATGTTTTTGTTTGTCATATAATTTTGTTTTATTTTTTTGTCAGTATATTTATTTAATAAATATACTGACAAATTATTTCTTAGATGAATTATTTCAGTCTGAAAATTTCTGAATAGACAGCTTGGTCCGCTCCGTTCGCTTTTACACCGATGCGGGCGAATAGGGCTTTGGCTGACTGTACATTCTGGTTACTCGTAATATCCAGCGAAATATTTGTTACTCCGGGATTTATATTGGATAAATTTTGCCGGGCTATATTCGTGTTCTCGTCAACAAAAGTTGTTTTGCTGACGAGTAGCATTGCCTGGCTTATCTTGGCATCCTGTACTATTTGCTGTATATTGCACGTGCCGGATACGATGTTGTTATCTAATGTGATATTTTCGTCTGATATTGTAAAATAAGGGGTGACTTTTACTTCACATTGTGTTTTTCCTTTTACTTCCACATATATGGTATCGCGGTTATTCACCCAGGGACCGTTTTTGTCTTTAGTTACCAGTTTGTACGGACCATCGAAAAGTACTGCAGAGAAAGTTCCGTCCTGTGTGGCATACACGGTGATAGGATCATGGTTGGCATAACCATCCTGATACAATTGTAGTTGAATACCTCCGTTTGTACCTTTCAAACCGAGTTGTTTTCCCTCATACGTGATTTTCCCTTCCAGAAATGATTCGGGTTCGTCGTAATTGTCTAAACCGCAACTTACGGCAAGCAGGGAAAGTGAAAGCAAAGAAAATATAGTTCCTATTTTTTTCATTGTTTTACAGTTTTATGTTTTACTGATACGGATTTTTCACTAATAACGGGTTCTTGTTGAGCCAGCTGTTATCGAAGAAGTTATAATAGTTCTTCATCTGGAAATAGCGGGGGTAAGGAACCATGTAGGCTTTCTTTTTGTCGAATACCCACATCTTGTCATTGGCGCTGCCCGGATCATTAACCTGATAAGGGAATAGTTCGTAGAGCTGCGCATCCGGATTTTCCGAATTACCATCCCAGATTTCGTGAGCCAGGCGCCAACGTTTCAGATCCCAGTAACGATGATCTTCCAATGCAAATTCCACCCGATATTCGCGGACAATATCTTCAAATGTGATTGATTCCAGTTCGCTGATGCCGGCGCGTGCACGAACAGGATTGATGTAGTTCAACGGATCATCTTCTCCGGTTTTATTGAGCTCATAAGCAGCCTCACAAGCTATCATATATGCTTCTGAAATACGGAAACGAGGATACCACATGGTACTCATCTTCGAATTGGTAGAAGCACCGATGGTTTCGTCCAGGAATTTGCGGAAGAAGAAACCTGTTTTGTTTATACGGATTTCATTTGATTCCATTGGTCCGTTGATAGAAGTTATCAGGCGGTTATTGTCATCGTAAGAATCGGCTTTACCTATGATTTCTTTCCAATTTCCGTTTCCGTCGGGCACTTTCTGACCGGCTTGCAACACTACTTCACTACCTCTGAATTTGGCTCCCGGATAAAGTACGGTTCCCCACAACCGGGCATCTTTATTGGCAAAGGCATCTTCCGGCCGACTGTACATGATGTAATTTCCGGATTCATCCTTAACTTTGATTGTGCCGTCGCGGTTGTCTTTGTATTCAAATGCTTCTACCAGATTTAATACTGCGCCGGAATAACAACGTTCCTGATCTTCTGCTAGAGAAGCGGGAATATTCTTTTGTGTGAATCCATGGGTGGCTCCTGGATATGCATAATCTTTGGCCCAGATCACTTCATGATTATTCTCTTTGACACAGACTGCATTATAAAAATTCTGTCCCAGATCATTACGAACCGTTATGTCCAGGTTATAATAGGCAGAAGCTTGAGTTATCACTTCTTTGGCTGCTTCCAATGCTGTTTCGTAATATGGGGTAGCCATTTCCGCCGGAATACCGACTTCATTTCCTTCTGTGCGTATAGGAGCAACCATCTTGTTATTGTAGTTGGCCAATGATCCTGCATAAACGGCAGCACGTGCCTTTAACATCAGGGCAGCCCAACGTGTGGCACGGGCGGCATTGGTGGTGGGCTTTGTAGGCAGGTAATCTGCGATAGTGGCACATTCATTGATGATATAATCGTAGACTTCTGATTCTTTGGAACGGGGAACAGCCAAACCTGAAACATCCATCCCTGCCTCATATTCGTATACGTTATCATTCACAATAGGTACACCGCCTAAACCTCTGCACATACTAAAATATGCCCAGGCGCGTAAGAAGCGAATTTCGCCTTCATATCGCAATTTCTCTGTAGATTCAAGTACGGTTGTAGCTCTTAATCCCGCCAGGAACTGATTTAAATTACGAATATATTTATATGGATAAACTCGCCATTGATTGTCACTGTATTCCTGCATGTTATCACGGGCACCATCAGTCACGCAACCGTCGTCCACTTTAGTAAAGCTGGCGGGAGTGGCAAAACTTTGTCCCCAATTCTCTGTATCTCCATAAAAACCGGCCAATACGGAGTTTATCATTTTAGCATCGCTGAAGATCTGGTCATTTGTCAATATCTGATCGGGATCACGATCTAAAAAATCAGAACAAGATCCTAATATCAAAGTTAAACCCAATAACAGGTATCCTTTTATATATTTCATTGCTTTTAGAATTTAAGTGTTAAACCCAGATTGATAATTCGCATACTCGGGTAAGCTGTTCCGTTACCGGCTGAAACTTCCGGATCGATAGGTACATTGGTGAGTGTAAACAGGTTCTGTCCGGCAAGATATAACCTTAGACTGTTAATTCTGCATTTTTGCAGCCACTCTTTGGGGAAGGTGTAACCAAATTCCAGATTACGCAGTTTTAAATAACGGACATTGTACTTCCAGAAAGAGCTATCCCAATAATTACTATGGTTATTGGCATTGTTTCCGATTAATAATGTCGGGTATTTGCCAGGAATCATTTCACTGTTTGCATCAAAGATATCAGATAGTCTCCATGTATCTTCCATGTAGTAAGCCGGGTTGTTTCCATTATTGTTAAATGGAATCTTTTGGATTAATGACGGATTCCAGGTAGACATTCCCGCACCGGAGAAATCCAATGCTAAATCGAAGCCTTTCCATGCGAATGCAAGGTTAAAACCGAAGTTCAGAACGGGTGTGGAGTCTTCTTTGTATCCGATGGGGCGTTTGTCCATATCGTTGATTATGCCATCCCCATTTTGGTCGACGTACTTGATATCACCCGGGCGTAATGTCGTATTTCCTTTCTGGTCATTGTCAATCGGCCACGACGCAATCTCTTCCCAACTTTGGAACTGGCCATCTGCCTCGTATGCCCAGTTGACATTCCCGAAACGGTGCCATGTAGAATTACGATATTCATCCCATGAATTACTGAACTTAGGATTATACTGCTCCCAGTTGTAGAAACGGGAATAGGTGAAATTGGCACTGATAGAATAGTGAAAGTCATTGACCTTATCACTCCAACGTGCAAGCAAATTATATCCGGTATGAACATTGGAATTGAGATTTTCCTTGGGACGCTCAAAGCCCACTTCTTCCGGAAGTAATACGTCGTCACGGGAAGCCGGAATACCGGTTTTGATACGTCTGAAGAAATCTACGCTTCCTGATAAACGGTTATTCAGGAAAGCAACGTCGAGACCAATGTCCAGAATTTTAGCCTTTGCCCATGAGAGCGTGGTAACAGGCAGGTTTCGCGGGGTAGTACCAATGATATAGGAACCGTCGATTACTCCTCCTCCCTGTTTGTAATCGTAACCTGTCATGTAGTCGAAAGCACTGTAGCCGTCAACGTTGTCATCTCCTACCAATCCATAAGATCCCCGTATCTTTAAATCGCTGAAAATAGAAGCTATTTTTGATTCCTTCCAGAAGTTTTCTTCTGATATTCTCCAGCCTAATGAGGCGGAAGGGAAGAACCCCCAGCGATGATTGGGCGGGAATTTCCATGAACCGTCATAGCGTGCAGAGAAGTCTATCAGATATTTGTTGGCGTAGTTGTAGTTGAAACGTCCCAGCCAGCCTAAACGTGCTTCCGTATTGTTGCCAGTATCTTCGTATTTGTCAATCGTATCATAATAGATCAGATGCAATGAGTTGGAAGCCGGGATGGCATGGAGCCAAGACTTTGGAGTGTCTCTTTTTATTGCTTCGAAACCAATTACCGCATTGATGGAATGTGCTCCGAATGCTTTTTCATAAGCCAGTTGAATGTTTGAAGTCAACTCTTCCACATAAGCATTCGTCCTTTCCCTCCAGGCACTGGCACGCCCACCTACATCTACATATTCGTCCGTTGCTTCGTCATATCTATAGACACGATAGGTATATTCTTGATTGTTAAGTAATTCGCTTGCAAAATAATATCCGAACAAAGCTTTGGCTTTAAGTCCTTTGATAATTTCATACTCTGCGTTCAGGTTTAATTGGGCCATTCGCCAAGTGTCTTCAAAGGTTCCGCTTTTCTCAAAATTCAATAATCCGAAGTTTAAGCCATTGTCAGAGCCTACTGATGCCGGATAGTTAGGATTGTCATTGGCAAACGGACGGACAGTCGGTAGATTGCGGTAGGTAGCTGCTGTCGGGTTTGAATAGTCGTCAGTTCCCGGTACACCCGGATTTTTCAGCTGTTTGATACGTCCGTTCATGTTCATGCCGATTTTGAATTTATCAGTGACCTGTGCTTCGACATTCATTTGTACGTTGTATCGTTTCATACCGCCATAATTGCGAATGGCAGATTCCTGATTCATGTGTCCGACACTGAAATAATAATTGATCTTGTCCGAACCTCCGGAAACATTGGCATTGACATAATATTGCGGAGAAGTCACCCAGATGTAATCATACCAGTTAAATGACACATAGCCTTTTTCTGTACCTTGACGCCATTTCTCCAGATCTTCTTTACTATATAAACGGGACGTTTTTCCCTGAATTGTTTCAGACTGTATGTAATTCTCTACATACGTTACGGCGTCTGCCGGTTCCGGTAAGCGTGATACATGTTGCCAGCCATAATAAGTATTTAACGTCACAGTGCTCTTGGTGTTTTTCTTTCCTTTCTTGGTTGTTACAACAATGACCCCGTTTGCAGCCCGTACACCATAAATGGAAGCAGAGGCATCTTTCAAAATAGAAATGGATTCGATGTCATTAAAATCAATGTTGTTGAACTGACCTTCATCGGACTGCACGCCGTCAATCACAAATAAAGGTGTTCCCATATTACGGATTTGCAGGGTAGTGGCATTTCCCGGGCGACTGTCTGCAGATCTGTAGTTCAATCCGGCTACCTTTCCGACCAGTGCTCCGGAAGTGTTTACCGCTGAAGATCTGCTTATATCATCAGCTCCTACGGAGGCAATAGCTCCTGTCAGGGTAGCCTTCTTTTGAGCAAGGCCAAAGCCAGTCACTACGACTTCATTTAATAATTTAGTGTTTTCTGCCATTATGATTTTGACATTTGTCTTTCCGGAAACTACGGCCAGTTCCTTAGTCTCATATCCGATATAAGATACTTGCAGTTGTGATTGTACCGGAACTTTTTCTAAGGAGAAGTTACCGTCAATATCAGTGATGACCCCATTGGTAGTTCCTTTCACTAACACGTTTGCACCAATTATAGGATTGTCCGCAGTGTCTACTACACGCCCTGTTATGCTCTGTAATTTTGTCTGTTGTGAAGGCAGGTCGTCAGATAATACAATCTGGAAATTAGGCTTAATCAGATAACTGAATGGAGCCTGCGAAGAAAGGTCCTTTAAAACCTTTTCTATACTGCTATTCTGTGCTTCGAGAGAGACTGGCTTATTGAGATTAGCCAACTCTTCATTATAGAAGAAACGATATTCACTTACTTTTTCTATCTGTTTTATCACCTTCTTCAGAGGTTTGTCTTTCATGGTGAGAGTGATCTGCCCCATGACACTTAGACTACTTGATAAAAATATAATAATATATAATATTCGAGAAAAGAGATGCTTGATGTTACTCATTTTATAGGAAATTAATCATTAAACAATAAAAAAGATGTAACTTTACAAGCTGAAAATCGGGTGTATATACCCTCTGACACTGCCTTCCGCCAGTTGTCAGTATCAGAGTGAGTTTCCAAGGTCCGATTTAAGCTTAAAGGAGATAGTCCTGACCTTGTCAGGCTATCTTTTTTATGTTCTACTGGAACTATTTCATACGCATTGAATTTTAAAGGTTAATAATTAGGAATATATTGGGTTACCTATTGCCTAGTATTATGGTATCTCCACGAGTTTCATAAGTGATGGGAGAGGTTAGGCTAATCAGTTCGATTACATTATCAAGGCTATTGTTGCAGATCACTCCCGAGAAGCAATATTGCTTGATACGTTCGGATTTAAATGCTATTTGCACATTATACATTCTGTTAAGCAGTACGGCAATTTCTTCCAGTGTTTCTCCATTAAATACAAGATCGTTATTTCGCCACATTTTGGCATACGATGAATTGTCCGGTTTATGTATTGCCAGTTTGCCCGATCTTCGTTCGAATGTGGCATTTTCGTCAGGAGAAAGAATAACATTATCTCTATCGGAAGAAACACGGACCGAACCGGAGAAAAGTGTTGCGATGATTTGAGAATCTTCCCGGTAGGCTTTTACATTAAAAGTAGTTCCCAAAGCTTCTACATTCATTCCTGCCGTTTCTACAATAAATGGTTTCTCCTTATCCTTAGCTACTTCGAAATATGCTTCGCCTATCAATGACACCACTCGTTGAGTGGCTCCGTAATTCGCATTGTAATGCAGTTGAGTATATGAATTTAGCCAAACGACTGTACCGTCCGGTAAGGTAATATTTGCCCGTTGTCCTTTTCCTGTTTGGACAAGATAGCTCTTATCCGTTACTGTGGGTTCTGTTTGAGAAACTGTATATAAATGACCTCCTATTCCTGCTGTTATGATTAAAAGAATGACTGCTGCATACTGAAATAAACGCCTGATTCGCATTGTCCGTTTCTGCTTTCGTCTATTCAACTCTTGTACGGCATTATGCATTTGACTTTTGACCCGTTCAAACATACGTCCTTGTACTTCGGCAATGAGCTTGTTATTAGAGCCTTTCCAGGTTTCCTGATAATAGTTGGATAACTGCTCTTTTGCTTCCTGACTGTGGAGCCAGTCAGATAGTATTTGTTCTTCATCCGGAGAGGTTTCTCCCCGCATAAAACATTCTAATAATAATATATTCGTATTCTTCTCCATGGGCTTTTATTATGTATATCTCCATGGAGCCAAGAATCCTTACAGGGTGCAAAGATTTTACTCTGTATTTAACACTATTTAAAATTAGAAGAAAGAAAAAATAGAGCCAAAGCTACAATTTCATTGGCTAATTTAGAACGTAAGAAATGAAGGGCACGATATAATTGCGTTTCAACTGTTTTTTCTGACAAAGATAGTTGGGCGGCTATTTCTTTATTTGTCAGATGTTGTTTCTTGCTCATGAGGTAGATTTTCTTCCGGGAAGAGGGTAGCTGTTCTACCAGCTCGTCTATATATTCTTGTAGGGAGTCGGTGTCAACATCTATTTCAAAGTGCTTGTCGGCATCAGTTTGTTTGATTGAATCCAGAAAACGTTCCGAAAGTAGCCGTTTTTCTGTTTCCTTATATACCATGTTGCGTGCTATTGTGAAAAGATACGCTTCAAAGCCTTCTTCCGGTTTGATATCCTGATGTCTTTCCCAGATCTTCAGAAATACATTTTGAGTGAGGTCCTCTGCTAGTATTTTATCATATAGAAGGGAATGAATAAAATGAAATACACGGGGATTATATTTCCAGAAAATAGTGTCGAAAGCCTTTTCGTCACCTTGTTGTAGGAGTGATAAAGTGTGTGTGTCTATTTTCTCTAAAAAATGATCCATATATTTAGTGTCTTCAATCCTTTTCAGAGGAAGTTTAAAGAGTTATCATTCAAAAGCTACTTTGTTTATAGACGAAAATAAATACTCTTTATATTTAAAAAGTATATGTAAATAAACCCGTAAACCATTGGCAAATATAAGGAACATTTTTTATTTTGAATTACTTTTATAGAGAAAATGTGTTGGTCGGCAGGATGAATGAAAAGAGTATGCTCTATAAAATTACATGAAATAAGAAAGGGGGAGAGTGGGATTTTTGTATAAATAATAAAGGCTTTTATTATTATAATATAAAGAAATGAGACTGAATTCCCACCTTTCCCCTGGAGAATTCAGTCTCATTTATATGATTCAAGTCAATGGATTATCTGCTTCCGCCTGCCCACCAAACATTTTCACTATACACATATTGTCCGTTTCCGTATGCTGCTTTCACTTCGGCATTCGTTGTTGTGTCGCTATTGCCATAAGGACAACGTAATGGGAAAGAGTTTGGATTTTTTAGCTCAATAAAGTTTTCGCCTAGTCCTTTCATTCTGCGAACATCATTGTAAGATTCTGTCGCTTCACCTGAAGCTCCCCATAATGCGAAGTATTTTTGAGTCATTGTTGTTTTCAAAGGTTCAGCTGTATATTTGGCCTCTATCGTATTGTCAAAGTAACTTTCGGCTTCAGCTTCCGTAATACTGCTTGCTGCATTGATGAGTGTTTTGCCCAACTCTTTTCTTGAAATAGTAAAGCTGTTTTCCGCATTTAACAGTCCAGCCACTACTGCATCTTTTAATGCACTTTTAGCATCACGTTCCAATCTGCACAGAGCTTCTGCTTCCAGGAATTTTAATTCATGATAACTCAACAACAGTGTTGGTGCTGATATAGAATACATAAATAAAGAAGTTCCATATTTGGAAGTGCCTTGTTCTGGTGTACCGTTAGGCGCATATACGGCGTTGTCTGCGGTTCCCGGAGCTTGTTCTTTTCCGGAGGTACCCTGTTTAGTGATGAAAGCTCTGGACAGACGTGGGTCATTGTATTCTGCCAGTTTGCTTCTCATGCTTTCGCTTGCACCTAATCCGGCACGTGCCACAAAGAAACCATAAAGCGGATTTATGTTATTAGCGTCATATACGTCGAATGCTGCTTGTTCTTCTGCGCTTTCGAAAGAGTTATTTACATATTCCAACACCTTCTCCATATCCGCGTCTTTGTTGGCAGATCTTTTAAGAAGATGCATCGTGTAGCGTGCTTTCAGACCATATGCTAACTTAAGCCATTTTTCAGCATCACCCTGGTACAGCAAATCTTGAGCTTCCGGGTCTATCAGATCTTCTTTCTGTAAGTCTGCAATGGCATCATCCAGATATTGCATTGCTTGGGTATAGATTTCTTCTTGCTTATCCATTTTAGGAGTTAGATAAACAGGAGAACCGTTTTCGTCAATTAATGCAGCCTGACTACATGGAGCATCTCCAAACATATCGGCTATCAATGCGCAATTATAAGCAGCCAACACTTCAGCCATACCCTTGGTTACATAATTCCCATGGTCTATGCCTCCCTCGCTGCATTGATTGATAATGATACGGGCGGATTTCAATGTTGAATACAGACCATTCCATGTATTGTTGAAAGTGGAAGATGAGGTCGGTTCGCTCTCTCTGGTTTCTGCATAATACAATTGGTTGTCAACACCTACTTCATATTCAATGTAAGCAGATAGATAAGTATTGAAATCACCTCCTGCATTGGAAAATGCAGTAGAGGTTATCACATCTGTCAGAATGAATCTTGCGGCTACGCTTTGCGTATGGCCGTGGTCCTTGTTGATTCTATCCATTGCATCTTCCGAGCATCCGGAAAAAACAACTGATAAAACAGTAGCGGCAAAAATACCTTTAATTATATTATATGTTTTCATCTTTCTTTTTAGCTAATTAGAATTTTACATTAAATCCAAAACCATAGCTGGCTGTTCCCGGAAGAGAGAAACGTTCGAATGCACCTCCCATGTTGTCATTACCTTGTGAAGCTTCCGGATCGAAACCTTTCATTTCAGACCAAACCAAAATGTTGCGGGCAAAAACATTAACGTTCACATTCAGCCATTTCTTTGAGAAAACCGGATAACTTACAGATAATTCACGCAATTTGATATAAGAATTATCATAAATGTAAGATTCGTCAATTGATCTTCTTCTGGTGAAATATGCTTGAGCATCTGTTACTTTTATATCATTGGGGGCATAGATTGAATTACCATCCGCATCTTTTCCTGTTTCTTTAACAGCGTTTTCTACAATGAATTCGTTTTTACGCATATCACCTGATAGCTTGCTTACACCGTAATAGTTCATTTCACCTGCGGTACCACTATACATTTGTCCACCTTGTTTCCAGTCGAATACTGCGGAAATGCGGAACTTGTATAATTCAATGTTTGTATTGAAACCTAAACGGAAATCAGGAGATACAGTTCCAATCACCGCATCTTCTCCCTGCATAGGAAGTCCGTTCTGGTCTACTACAATCTTTCCTTCGTCATTACGCATGTAGCTTTTTCCATAAATTACAGGGAATTTGTCACCAATCCCGGCACGTACCTGTGGAGTTACAAATCCTCCTAGCATAATACTTTCTACTCCTGGAGCCAATTCGTCTACGTAATTGTCGATTTTGGAGAAGTTGAAAGCAAAGTCAAGCTTGAAGTTTTTGGTATCTACCGGAGATATGCCCAATGTCAATTCATGAGTGTTTGTATGAATCTTACCTCCGTTCATAATCATACTTGAGGCACCAGTCGAACCTGCCAAAGGAACTTCGAATATCTGATCTTTTACATTCTGACGTGAATAGGTGTAATTCAAAGTAACCAGTCCGTTTAAGAAAGTAAGATCAGCTCCCAACTCGTAAGATTTTGTATTTTGTGGTTTTAAGTTAGGGTCATACACCTTATAATATGGAATATAAGCCATTGCTCCATTAATTGGATAAACAATCGGATTTCCCATATAAAAACCACCACCATAAGATGGAGTATAGTAATAGCTTTGAGTGTAATCACCAGCCATACCAACTTCCGCATAAGAAGCACGTATCTTACCGAAGGTTAATATGTTATTCTTCAGGGGAGCCAGTTCTGTGAAAATGAATCCCAATGACACCGAAGGATAAGTGAAAGAACGATTGTCACGTGGCATACTTGAAACGATATCATTACGTATACTTCCGCTTAGATAAAGCATGTTTTTCCATGCTACTGACAAGTTTGCGAAATTACCAACAGTTCGTTTCTTGTTGTATAGGCTCTCATTGGAGAATACAGAAGCATTATTCAGATGATTCCAGCCCGGGAAATTGAAGTTCATGCTATATGCATATTCATATTTTGTCTTTTTATCAACAAACTCATTACCAATCAAAGCGTCCAACGTCCATTCTTCGTTAATGTTCCATGTATAGGCAGCAGTTAACAGTGAATTTAGCTCATTAACGGTGTAATGGTATTCTGAATCTTCACCTGTAGGCGCCCAAGTACTTCCATATCCGTAGATTTCAGAATAATTGGTAGTATAAGCGTCATCACCAATCTGGTATTTAATATCCAGTTTGTGGTTGTCAGTTCCAAATTTAGTGGTGTATTTCACGAAAGCATTTCCGAAGAAACGTTGTGAACGTTCAGAGAACTGGTTATTGTCAACTGCCCAATATGCATCGTCGATCCAGCTGTCTCGATATGTATTTTGTGTGTAAGGGTCGCCTTCTATGTGAGAAGGAATACCGGCCATATTATAGCTGACGGGTGCATTATAGATCGTAGCAACCACACTGGTGTTGGCTGTAGACTGTTTGGAGATTTTTGAAGTCACAAAGTTTCCATTAAATCCGGTAGTCCAGTTAGGATGGAGTTGTGCTTCGGCGGACATTTTCACGTTATATCTATCCATACCGGTTGATGGAACGATACCATTACTGGTGGTGTTACCCAAAGAAAAGGAGTAGTTACCTTTGTCGAATCTCTGGGCTACATTGACGTTATTGCTCCAAGATACACCTGTTTCAAAAAAGTCCTTCATGTTGTTATATGCTTGTGGAGTAGCCCACGGATTCATGCCGGCAGCTGCAAGTTGAGGAACATAGTATTTTCCGGACTGTTTACCATATTGGCTGGTGTAACTGTTGTCTGTATTTCCTCCGTAGGTAGGGTCGTTAGCTAATTCGGAAATCTTAGGACCCCATGCGAAAGGAGATGACGGATCGAAAGTACCGCCTGAACCTTGTGCATATTCTTGTTGCAGTTCCGGAAGAGTTGAAATCTTATCAAAGGAAAGGTTAGTACTGAAAGTAATAGTCGGTTTTCCTTTATCTGCTCCTTTACCACTTTTGGTGGTGATAACGATAACACCATTGGAAGCTCTCATACCATACAAAGCAGAAGCGGCTTGTCCCTTTAATATATTGATACTTTCTATATCATTAGGGTCAATGTCGACAGCACGGTTAGCATAGTCCGTTCCATACGCTCCATCGGTAAGAGAAGTACTCACATCTGCGGTAGAAGCGATAGGCATACCATCAATTACATACAATGGAGTATTGTCTCCGGTGAAAGAACGAGAACCGCGAATCGTGATCTTTGAAGAAGCCCCCGGCATACCTGATGATGGGGTGATGTCAATACCTGATACTTTTCCTTGTAAGGCTCCCGCTAAATCTGTATTAGCAGCACGTGTCAACGCATCCGATTTGACGTCTTGTACGGCATATCCCAATGCTTTCTTCTCACGTGAAATACCCATAGCGGTAACTACTACTTCGTCTAGCTTTTGGGCGTCAGCCTTTAATACAACTCTCAAATTTGGCTTAATAACGACTTCTTGTGTTTGCATTCCGATATACGAAATCTGCAAAGTCTTTGCAGAACT